>Ga0123355_10000594_pt1 | contig 48837 bp, 45 predicted proteins | sample TergutEmb28metaG_3_FD_89872 | JGI IMG/M metagenome (GOLD analysis project Ga0123355, IMG submission 89872) | Embiratermes neotenicus P1 segment gut microbial communities from Petit-Saut dam, French Guiana - Emb289 P1 | ecosystem: Host-associated > Arthropoda: Insects > Digestive system > Gut ...
AGCAACTCTTGACTATCTGAAAGAGCGATGAAGCAGGGCAACTCTCGAAAATCAAATAATTCACGATGTATAGCAATCTGAAGCCCCCCGCCAAAGCTCTTTGCGACAATTCGCTCTAAATCCTCTTTATACTCATTTGTCAATTCAACAATATCCATAATCGCTCCTTCGCCTAATATAAATAATGCATAATCGTCACATCGTCTGTTGACAACATAACGAAAATTTCTACTATACAATCTACCATATTGATTGGAAAAAGTCATGTTAATTTCAAATGCTCTACGGCTTGAAATCAAGAAACCTCACTGTTAGGGGCTTTGATGGCAACAATCATGCAAAAATCAAACCACCTTCGGAGTTATCCAAAGATGGTTCACTTTATGGCGGAGGCAAATGGGAATCGAACCCATCCATGAGGTATAAGCTCATACAACGGTTTTGAAGACCGCGGGGCACACCAGTCACCCTCCTACCTCCATATATTCATGATGTCGTGTTGCAAAAGTATCTCAAAAATCGACCACTATATTGTACCAAATGTTATATAAAAAGTAAAACACAAAAATAATAACACTTTTACCCGAAAAGGTGTTGCTCTTGACATGAAAATGTCGTACAATTAACCTTGTGTGGAAACGGAGAAAGCATGGATATCTTAATTACAAATAATCCGCGGGTTAAAGCCGAATTTGAAAGCACCATAGAAGTTGAATTTCTTGAAACTGATTTGCTTGGTGTATTGACATATGTAAGAGACCTCGTACACAAAGGGCATCGCCTATTAACGCACCCCCTTTCAGGCAGTATTAAACCTAATGAAACCATATATAAGTCAGTGCTCATCACAAGCAGTGCGGGCACACTGGATATACAATCAGTGAATATAATTGGTGAAAGCATATTAACAGCACAGAAATTTCCGAAAAGACAGTTCACAGACGAATACTTATCAGATATGCAGACAGTGGACTTATCGCTCATAAAATCAGCACTTTCTAACCACACATCCTAGATCGGTGTCGACAAGTACCCGCCTCGTCATTCCGTGCTTGACACGGAATCCCCTGAATGACACATAGCTGTTGATATCGCACAAGCACACCATAAAATATGAGTTGAACATTAAATTCAATCAACTTTTGATTTTAATACAAAATAATTTAAGGAGGGTTAAGGTTTGAAACTAGAAGTCGGCTACATAGAAATACGAGACATCCAACTAGCTGATGAATCGAGTGTCAAAGATGGCGTATTATACGTCAACGCAAAGGAGTTGGAGGCTCTGGCACTGGAAGATGAGCACCTTAAGGCAGTTAGCTTTGATGTTGCAAGACCTGGAGAAAGCGTAAGAATTACTCCGGTTAAAGACGTTATTGAACCGCGTGCAAAAGTTGAGGGGCCGGGAGAAGTATTTCCGGGCATCATCTCAAAACTTAACACAGTAGGTTCAGGCAAGACTCATGTTCTACGAGGGGCAGCGGTTGTCACGGTTGGTAAAATTGTCGGTTTCCAAGAGGGAATCATTGATATGACAGGCGTTGGTGCAGAATACACCCCATTCTCTGCGACGAACAACCTTGTCGTTGACTTCACGCCACAAGACAATCTCACAGCACATGAGTATGAGGCTGCAATCCGCAAAGCCGGACTCAAAATTGCACTTGCTCTGGGCAAATTAGGCGTAAGCGTGAATCCTGACGAAACGAAAACTTTCGATTTCCCATCAATAATCGAAGCAACAAAATTATATCCGGACTTGCCGCGTGTTGGATATGTTCAAATGCTTCAAAGTCAAGGACTGCTGCATGACACATATGTCTACGGTGTTGATATGAAACAGTCTCTTACAACTATGCTTAGCCCAACTGAAGTCATGGATGGTGCTATTTTGAGCGGCAACTGTGTGTCGGCTTGTGATAAGAACACCACATACCATCATCAAAATAATCCTGTAATTGAAGATCTTTTCGCCGAGCATGGCAAGACCCTCAACTTTGTTGCAATGATAATCACAAACGAAAATGTTTATCTTGCTGACAAAGAACGCTCATCAGATTGGACTGCAAAGCTGGTTGATTATCTTGACCTTGATGGTGTTATCATTTCTCAAGAAGGTTTCGGAAATCCTGACACAGACCTTATTATGAACTGCAAGAAAATCGAAGCCACAGGCACACATACAGTCATAATTACTGACGAATATGCAGGGCGTGACGGCACATCCCAATCGCTTGCCGATGCTGACCCAAGTGCAGATGCGTTAGTAACAGGTGGAAATGCCAACGAAGTAATCACACTTCCAAAGCTTGACAAAGTTATTGGTACGCTCGATTACACAGAAAAAATCGCAGGCGGTTTTGCCGGAAGCCTTGAAGCTGACGGCAGCATAACAGTTGAGATCCAAGCCATTACCGGCTCGACAAACGAACTCGGCTTTAACCGCATGAGCGCGCGATAGGGGGAGTCAATATGAGTAAATATAAAGTAGTACATTATATAAATCAATTTTTCGCCGGAATAGGCGGAGAAGAGTTTGCCGACCACAAGCCCGAAGTGCGTGATGGCGCTGTCGGACCGGGCATGGCTCTTGCCGCAGCATTTGGCGACAAAGCAGAAATCGTCAAAACCGTAGTATGTGGTGACTCATACTTTAGTGAGAATCTCGAAGAAGCCAAGAGCACCGTTTTGGACATGGTGAAAAGTGCCAACCCTGATATATTCATTGCAGGACCAGCATTTAATGCCGGACGCTATGGCTTTGCATGTAGTGCAATTTGTGATGCAGTTCAGCAAGAGCTGGGAATTCCGGTGCTGACAGGGATGTATGAAGAAAATCCCGGAGCTGATCAAAAAAACAAAATGTACATCATCGCTACAAAAAGCTCGGCAACAGGTATGCGTGATGCGGCTCCCAAAATGGCAGCACTTGCTCTTAAGCTTGTTGGTAATGAAAAAGTCGGAGCATCAATCGAAGAAGGCTACCTACCCGGTGGTGCACGTGTGAATTTCTTTGATAAAGAGCGTGGTTCAAAACGTGCAGTTGATATGCTTTTGAGCAAAATGGCAGGAAAGCCCTTTGTGACAGAATACCCTATGCCTGATTTTGACCGTGTTGAACCCAACTCGGCTGTTACGAACATAGAATCAGCAACAATAGCTCTTGTTACATCAGGCGGGATTGTACCTAAAGGTAATCCGGACCGCATCGAATCATCCAGTGCGTCAAAATACGGCGAGTATGACATAGCCGGAGTTAATGATCTAACTGATGCAACATATGAAACAGCTCACGGCGGCTATGATCCGGTTTATGCAAATGCTGATGCTGACCGTGTTCTTCCTGTTGACGTTATGCGTGACTTTGAAAAAGAAGGCATAATAGGGAAGCTTCATAACAAATTCTACACAACAGTAGGTAACGGCACATCAACAAAGAGCTCAAAGCAATTTGCAGCCGAATACGCACAAAAACTAAAATCAGACAATGTACAAGCTGTTATTCTCACCTCGACCTGAGGAACTTGCACACGTTGCGGTGCAACGATGGTAAAAGAGATTGAGCGTGCCGGAATTCCGGTGGTTCATGTCTGTACAGTAACCCCAATATCGATGACAGTTGGTGCAAACAGAATCGTTCCTGCTATTGCAATTCCTCATCCGCTGGGCAATCCGATACTAACACCGGAAGAAGAAAAGCAACTCAGACGTAAGATTCTGTCAACAGCACTTGACGCGCTTTCAACTGAAGTTGATGGACAAACTATTTTTGAAGTACAGTAAAGGAATGGTCATAGTTATATGTCAAACACACTTTATGATGTAATTATTATTGGTGGCGGTCCTGCGGGCTTGTCAGCCGGAATTTATGCAGGACGCGGCTTGCTCAAAACCCTTATAATCGAAAAAGGTAAACATGGCGGACAAGCTGCAATCACCAATGAAATCGACAACTATCCGGGTGCCGATCTTGAAGAAACCGGACCATCTCTGATAGAAAAAATGTATAAGCAAGCAGAACGCTTCGGCGTCGAGTTTGTATCGGACAGCATCTCTGATGTAAAGCTCGATGAGGATGTCAAAACAATCGTCGGAGACAAAGGTAGCTATACTTCTAAAGCTGTAATTATCGCAACAGGAGCATTTCCGCGAATGTTGGGATGCAAAGGTGAGAAAGAACTTACAGGAAAAGGCGTATCATACTGTGCAACATGTGATGCTGCATTTTTTGAAGAACTTGAAGTTTATGTAGTAGGCGGCGGTGATTCGGCGGTTCAAGAAGCTTTGTTTATAGCTCGCTTTGCTCGCAAAGTCACAATCATTCAAAATCTACCTGAACTCACAGCAGCAAAATCATTGCAGAAGAAAGTCTTCGAAGATCCAAAGTTCAACTTTGTCTACAACTCTGTAATTGAAGAGCTAAGAGGAGACGAAGGACTGCTTGACACAATTATTTTGAAAAACGAGCAAACCGGAGAGTTGACCGAGTTTAAGGCAGACGAAGAGGATGGAACATTCGGCCTATTTGTCTTCATCGGCTTGGTTCCACAAACAGAAATCTTCAACGATCAAGTCGAAATGGACAGAGGATATATCCCGACTGATGAGAATATGCGCACGAACACCAAGGGCGTATATGCAGTCGGAGATTGCCGAATAAAACCGCTACGCCAAGTAGTAACAGCGGCAGCCGACGGTGCAATCGCCGCAATGGACATCGAAAAACTGCTGAGCGAAGAGTAAACGAAAACCACCCCACCACTTACGGTGACACCCCTCCAGCGGAGGGGAATTTGGCCAGATGCATTCTTAATTCCCCTCCATTGGAGGGGTGCCCGAAGGGCGGGGTGGTTAAATATGTAGCAAAACCAAAAAGGAGAAATAAAATGCTAGAACTTACAAAAGAAACATTTGAACCCGAAGTACTCGAAGCTGAAGGGACAGTATTCGTTGACTTTTACAGTGACGGATGTGAGCCATGCAAAGCACTAATGCCAACAGTGGAAGCATTAGCAGAAAAATATGGTGCACAAATGAAATTTACTAAAATAAACACAATGAAAGCACGTCGCCTTGCAATATCACAAAAAGTCATGGGACTACCCGTAATGGCAATCTACAAAGGCGGAGCAAAAACTGTAGAACTCGTAAAAGACGAGTGCACAGAAGAAAACATCGAAAAAATGATAACTGATAATCTATAAACAGATTAATAAATATAGTCGAAAGGAGGAATGACGATGAGCCTATTTGAAAATCGCAAAGTTGTCGTCATCGGAGATCGCGACGGCATACCCGGCCCGGCAATTGATGAATGTCTAAAAACCGCAGATGCGGAAATAGCATTCTCATCGACGGAGTGCTTTGTCTGAACAGCCGCCGGTGCAATGGATCTGGAAAACCAAAAGAGGGTCAAAGAGTTTGCAGAACAATATGGCCCCGAGAACGTGATAGTCATCATCGGTGCAGCCGAAGCGGAAGCCGCAGGCCTGGCAGCCGAGACAGTCACAGCAGGTGATCCCACATATGCAGGTCCATTGACAGGAGTCTCGTTGGGACTCGCAGTATACCACATCTGTGAAGACATAATTAAAGAAGCCGTAGACGATAACGTCTACGACGAGCAAATCAGTATGATGGAAATGGTACTGGAAGTTGACGAAATCGTAAAAGAAATGGAAACGATTCGCGGCCAATACAGCAAGTATTAATAATCTAAGGTAGGAGCAGTACTGCGGATTTACCGCAGTACCGCTCCTACTAGGGTTTAGGGTCTAGGGTTTAGTGTCTAACCTCTATAATGCTGTCAACTTAGGAATATTACCACTGTCATCCTGCGCGAAGTCGCAGGATCCAGCAATAACAGATGACGTAGATTCTGCGACTTCGCGCAGAATGACGATGACTTAAGTTGACCACATTGCTAACCCCTAACCCCTAAATAAAGAAAGGAACAGCCAACTTATGAACAGTGTACTTAAAGGATCATCGTTTGTCCTGGTCCATGCGCCCGACATGCTGGTGCATGGCGGAACAACTCAAGTAACCGAACGAATAGTCAATCCTACATCCGAATATCTACAAGAACTACCAAAGCATCTGCGAAGCTTTGAAGACGCCGTTGCATATCTCCCAAACCAAGTATATGTAGGGAATAAAGTGCCTGCAGATCTGGTAGAGGCCGGAGACACATGGTACGACAAACCTCTGCAAGATGCAGACAGATTCGGTGCATTTGGCGAAATAATGCCACAAGACGAGTTCTACCTACTCGTGCAAACATGTGATGTGTTCGACCTTGTAATGCTCGACAAAAACTTTGTAAATGACACACTACCGGGCTTTAGAAAGCATCCACTTGTTGATGCAGAGCTACTAGCACTCGTTCGTGAAGGTGTTGAAATAGAAGATATAGAAAATGAAATCAAAAACGGAGACGCAGAAGGTCTCTATCAAGACGGCAAGCTAATCGGATGTGTTAAAAAAGCTCATGATATCGACACAAACCTCTCCGCTGAAATCATTTTAGAAAACCTTATATCAAAAGCATCATGCGCACTATCGTTAATGCATGTTGTAAAAATAACAGGAGTTGAGAAAACTGCTATTGACCTGGTACTGGATTGTTCAGAAGAAGCAGTCGGAGACATGAACCAAAGAGGCGGCGGCAACTTGGCGAAAGCAGCAGCGGAGACTGCCGGATTTGTAAACGCATCAGGTGCCGACATACGTGCGTTTTGCGCAGCTCCGGTACACGCAATGATTCATGCAGCAGCACTTGTTGCCAGCGGAACATACGAAAATGTTATCGTCGCAGCGGGTGGATCAATTGCCAAACTGGGGATGAACGCAAAAGATCATGTCAAGAAAGAACTGCCGGCACTGGAAGATGTAATGGGTGGATTTGCGGCCCTTGTATCCAAAAATGATGGAGAGAGCCCTGAAATCATAAGTGAATTTACAGGCAAACATACTGTGGGCACAGGTTCATCACCTCAAGCAGTTGTGACAGCCCTTGTAACTGACCCCCTTGATAAAATGGGGTTGAAAATTACCGACATTGATAAGTATTCTGTTGAAATGCAAAATCCGGATATAACAAAGCCCGCCGGAGCTGGAGACGTGCCTAATGCGAACTACAAGATGATAGCAGCACTTGGTGTTAAACGTGGTGAATTAGAACGTGCAGAAATTAACACATTTGTGGAAAAGCATGGGATGCCCGGATGGGCACCGACTCAAGGTCACATTCCATCAGGTGTGCCATATCTTGGGTTTGCACGTGATGATATTATGTCAGGTAAAATAGAACGAAGCATGATCATTGGAAAAGGAAGTCTCTTCCTTGGACGTATGACAAATCTGTTCGACGGTGTTTCATTCATACTACAAAAGAACTCTGGAGATGCGTCGAGCTCCGAAGCAGAACAACCCGGCACTGATGAGCACACGATCAAGCGCATAGTAGCTGAAGCACTCAGAGAGCTTGCCCAATCAATGGGCGCAGAATAGTGGAAAGGAAGGGTCATTAACATGTCAAAACCGGTACAGAAAATGATTGCGGATACCTTCATGGATATGGCACACGCACTTGAAACTGGATCTCTTGCACAAGCGAAGATTATTTTGACAGGGCCGGGCAGTGAGCATGGCGAGGATAATATGATCCAAGGTGCGGCCATGGCGGCAAAGCGTGGAATCCACGTCACATATGCCGGATCAAAAACTGCCGATGGTGTAAATACTGTCGACGCAACATGCGAGAAAGATGCACATGAAATCATGGAGACTATGTTAAATAGTGGTGAAGCAGATGCCGCGGTTACATTGCACTATCTTTTCCCGATTGGCGTGTCGACTGTTGGGCGTGTACTAACTCCCGGCATGGGAAAGGCCATGTATATTGCAACAACAACAGGCACATCCTCGACTGACCGTGTTGAAGGTATGGTCAAAAATGCACTTTATGGCATAATAGCCGCAAAGGCGTGTGGCATTAAGAATCCGACAGTTGGGATACTAAACGTAGACGGTGCACAGAAGACGGAAATGGCACTGAAAGAACTGCAAAAGAACGGGTATGATATAGTATTTGCAGAATCAGGCAGATCAGACGGTGGAAGCATCATGCGAGGAAATGATATGCTTTCAGGGTCTTGTGACGTATTAGTCACAGACTCACTAACGGGCAATATAATCATGAAAACCATGAGCTCATTCACCACGGGCGGAAGCTATGAGTCGATTGGATGGGGATATGGTCCGGGCGTTGGTCAAGGCTATGACAAATTAGTGTTGATACTATCTCGAGCGTCAGGCGCACCGGTAGTAGCAAATGCAATGGAGTATGCCGCAGAGTTGGTCAAAGGGAAATACAAAGAAGTTTTAGCCAAAGAATTTGCTGCCGCAGAAAAAGCAAACCTCAAGTCAATACTTGAAGGACTCCGAGCTTCGAATGCACCTTCAGTAGACGCTACCGCGGTAAAAGAGCCGCCTAAAGAACCCGTAACTGCAGAAATATCCGGCATAGAAATAACTGATTTGGATGATGCTGTCGCTATTCTTTGGGGTGAGAATATCTATGCCCAAAGCGGAATGGGCTGCACAGGACCGGTGGTTATGGTAAATGAAGCCAAGTTAAAGCAAGCCGAAACCATATTAGCGAGCAAAGGATTTGTAGAAGCTAATTAATTGGAGTGTACATTACCGTTAGTGATTCCTACGTTCAAGGACGCATCCATGCTGTCCAACTCAGGAATATCACCACGTCATCCTGCGCGAAGTCGCAGGATCCAGTAATAACAGAAGTCGTAGATTCTGCGACTTCGCGCAGAATGACAGTACAAAACGATAAGGAGAAATTCTATGACAAAGAAGCAAGCACTTGAAACATTATTAAAAGAACTCAAAGCCAGCAACGCACTTGACATGGCGAGTGGAGTTTTGCAATGGGATGCACAGACAACAGGAGTGCCGGAGAAGTCTCTTGATGCCAGGGGAGAAGCGATGGGTTGGATAGATGGCGAACTATTTCGTCGTTTAATGTTACCTGAAACCATTGAAGCTGTAGAAACTCTGGAACCTTTGAGCGGCGAGCTTAATCCCGTTGAGCGTGCAATGGTTCGTGAAACAGGTCGTGAGTACAGAAAGCTAAAAGCAGTTCCGCAAGAGGAGTTTGAGAAATATTCTGAACTGGTAACAAAATCAATGATGGTTTGGGAAACTGCACGTGAGAAGCGTGACTATGAAATGATGTTGCCATATTATGAAAAAATATTTGAATATCAACGCCGCCTTTGCGACTGGTATGGATATGAAAAGCATCCATATGATGCATTGCTTGATGACTATGACAAAGGCTCAACAGTTGAATTGTTGGACGGGTTCTTCAGTGCGTTGCGAGAGAAAGTTGTTCCACTGTTTCTTGAAATAGTCAAGCAAGGGAAGCAACCAACGGAGATTGACGGATTATTCGATATAGAGAAGCAAAGAGCTCTAATGCCTTGGCTGGCTAAGTTTACCGGCTATGATCTTAGCAGAGGTAAAGTGGGAGAAGTTGAGCATCCGTTTTGTATGTCGCTAAGTCATAGTGACGTGCGGATAACAACAAAGTATCATGAAGACAATCTGCAATCAGCACTATTCTCAACAATCCATGAGTGCGGTCATGCGATATATCAGCAAAACATGAGTGAAGAGTTGTATCGTTATGGCTTGGCAGATGGTGCATCATGTGCAATGCATGAGAGTCAGTCTCGTCTCTATGAAAACATGATTTGTAGAAGCAGAACTTTTGCGGGACAGCTATTACCCAAGCTCCGTGAACAGTTTGACTATTTCGCAAGCTGGGATGAAGAAATGCTATATCGTGCTATCAACATTACACGCCCATCACTGATTCGTATTGAAGCAGACGAGTTGACATATAGCTTGCACGTCATGGTTCGTTATGAGTTGGAAAAAGCACTGATTAGCGGGGACATTAAAGTTAAAGATTTGCCCGAACTATGGTCAGACAAATATCAAGAGTTCTTGGGAATTCGTCCAAATGATCTTGCTGATGGTGTTTTACAAGATTGTCACTGGGGTTATGGCTTAGTGGGATACTTTCCGTCATATGCTGTGGGTACAGCCTTTGGAGCACAGCTACTTAATTCAGCTAAGAAAGTTGTAGATGTTGACGCGGCCGTGAAGAACGATGATTTGTCACCTGTAACAGAATGGCTGAAAGAGAATGTCCACAGACATGGAGCAGTTCTTCTGCCTGATGAGCTATTAAAGCAAGCGACAGGTGAGGAGTTTAATCCGAACTACTATGCGGATTATTTGACTGAGAAGTTCACGGATCTTTATCTAAAGTAATAAATCATTAATCAGAGAACTTGCGACTATCGCACTAAAACAATAATATGAACAGTTATCATATTCTTAGGGGCACTTCGTCATTTCTGAAGTGCCCCAATTCTATTTTAGACTAATCAATCCAGAGATTATCTGCACTTCCACTATGCACTTGCCCGCATCCGCCATATCCTATTATTACCGGCGGTCCGTACATTCCGGGTGCCTGTCCAACAGCCGAACGCACGCATGTGTTACTAGAGCGACTAAACACACATAGGAACTGACCAGCGGTGCGTGTTCTATCACAGCGAGGACACACTTCATCAACAATATGGTTAAACATACCATCACTAAAACCGGGACTGGTGGCTGTATGATGTGCCGAACTAAAGCTATGTGCAATGCTATCGCTTCGATTACAAGTATCACAGTGCCGTGTGCATGTGCTAGGATTATTGTTTTCCCAAGCTCCCCAATCATGGTTTCGATGTTGGTGAGTATCGCATCTGGTGCAAGGTCGAGAATGAGTGAGCTCGTTGTTCCACAGCCAGTTATTTTGCCATACATGGGGAATGTCTTCATGCGTTTCTTTGCCACAAACCGTACAAGCGCCGTGTCGTCGACAATGTGTTGTGGTGAAATGAGTTCCACCATCATCTTCCCAAGTGCTCCAGCCACCCCATTCGTGGGCGTCAAATTGAATGCCACTCGGACGCTCACATATAATGCACGATCCCGTTCGTATGTGCAGGTGATCATCTCCATGTTGCCAATCACCCCAGTTGCCCCACACGTGATTATCACTCTCGGTTTGTGAGCATATTCTGCAATTGCGTGTGTGTTGACTTGCAGTGCCATGTGTCCATGGCTCCCAGTCTGCTGCATGTGAGTCAACCCCTCTGCATATTGCACAAGTGCGAGCGTGGTTACTCCAAGCGCCGAATGAGCAAGCCTCACTCTGATGGAAGTCGCACCCGACACAAGTGCGGTCATGGTTGCCGTCTCGATATTGGAAGCCGGTTAAGTTGTGATTAACTCTGACAGTTACCGGAGCTGAATGTTCACCCACATTATCTCCGGTGACTTCAATTTCAGCACTTAGCGAATGTCCCGACAAGCTCAGAGGTGAAGTGACAGAACCTATTCGGAGCTCTAACTCATAGGTCTCACCAATATTGATGCTTGATATGGTGCTGTCATGAAAAACAAATGCTTCGGGGTTGTTGCCGCTTTTGCCTATGTGAATAGGGCCGGTTGGAGCATTGCCGAGTTGCTCGATCGTTATAATATAGACTTCGTTTGTTTCAGAGCCGCACATAATTGGAGAAAACATATGCGTTGAATTTGCCGAACTGATTGATATACCGCGGTGGTAAAATGCCGCTGTGATTGAGATAATACCATTGACAGCATCGTCAGGATTTGCGAAATACTGCGATCTTCCGGATCCGGCACTATCTGCTCCGGAGACATTACCGCCAGAAAATTCAAGTGCATCACTTCCGAAGCCTGAATGTTGCAAATTGTAGTCTATAAAAACATAGCCATCGTTTTTGCTTGCAGCATATGCTGTGTAGTTGCCATGTGACTCAATGAAAACACGGTCATCTTGCATAGGAGAGAAGTTAAAGTTTGGTGATATTCTTATTGTATATGGAACATAATCTGTTGACGTAGATTCGCCCTCATAGTTGCCGCATTTTGAAATAAGATTTACAGTAATTTTCTTATCAGCATCATCAGGTCGCACAGTATAGGTCGTATTGTTTGAACCACCTACATTATCACCGTCAACACGCCACTGAACTTGATAATCTGACGGGTTATCTGAGGCGGCGAATGTTAGTTCAGATTCAATTCTCAACAAATCATCGTTGACAAGAATAGAAATAGTGCCGGGATATTGTGCTCGTGAGATTGATCCAATAAGGCTATCGGGTTGTATAAGAAAATAATTCCATGCATGAATTCCGTCAATTTCAAAATCAGTAAATTCAATTGCAATATTGCTTCCGGCATTAGGTGTTGAGTATGATGAGATTCCGAACGTCGAGATGTCAACAATATCCTCGTAGAGGATTCCCGAAAGTTCAGCCGATGAGATAGAAACAGAGGTTGTTCCGTCATAAACCTTGCTGTCAGCCTCTAGCGTTACATCAATTGTCAGAGGTGCAGGAGTCACTTCAAGTATGGAGCTCACACTATCGGAGAAACGTCCGTTATTATATGTGCCTGTGACAGAGTATTGTCCAACTCGTAAAGGCAATCCATCTTTGTCAAGAGATGCACCGGTTTCTACAATAGGGACATATTCGTATATCCAATAACCCTCGTCAGTTTCGCCGTTGTGGATGACACCGCCATTGAAGCTTGACAACCCTCTGCCTGTGTATTGTAGGGAAACATTTTCCATTCCAATGCCATTTCCGTCGTCGTCGCTATTTCCTCCGCTGTTGCCACTATTACTTCCGTTATTATTGTTATTACTACTGTTGCTTCCACCGTTGTTGCTAATTTCGCTACTATTGTCGCTACCACTACTATTACCACTGCCAACATTATTGTTATCACTGTTGCTACTGTTTCCGCCAGTGTTGTTGTCGTTGTTGCTACTATCTGTGGAATTATTAGTGTCCCTATCATTGCGTGCGGATGTGCTTTGCTCTCGATCATTTCTGCCGGAACTTTCTGAAATGATAGGAGTGTGTGGACGAGTGGCATCGTGAACGTCTTCTGTAGCTGTGGCAAGACTCTTCCAAAGCTGTGACGATGGGAGTGCAAGTACTGCAAGTAACAATACCAGCAAAATCACAGTTGATATAAGTAAGATGCGTTTGATGCATCGTTTAGAAATATTATTTCGAGCAGTCATTATTGTGCCCTCCAAGTCAGAAATATGTGTGTGCAACTAGCCATGAGATGTTCCGGCAAGAGCACAACACGAAGTCATACTACCACTGATTTTTCCGACTGTCTATACACGTTTGGTTCTACATTTTGAGAGCTAAAATTGTAAAAAATAAACGTTTTACAAGAGTAAATCACAGTTTTGAAATTGTGGACGAACGAAGCGGTGCGGCAATTAGAAAAGACTGTAAAAAAGTAAAGTGATGGGAGCACTTTACTTTCAACAAACTTGTTGAGTTTGGCATATATATATGATATTATCTGTAATATTGATTTTGGCACTGTAGAGCAAAAACAAGAGAAAAGTAGGCAGGTGAATGGTTTGAGGATTGAAGAACATCCGGTGCTGGATTTCGAGCGCGGAGAGAAAGTGACCTTCTATTTTAATGATCAAGTCGTCGAGGCATATTCGTCCGAAACGATTGCAGCAGCGCTACATGCGGCCGGAGTGCGCAAGTTGGGAGAGAGTTCTGAAATGCATCGTCCGCGCGGTTTGTTTTGTGCGATAGGCAATTGTTCATCTTGCTTTATGATAGTTGATGATCAACCAAATATGCGTGTTTGTGTGATGAAAGTCAAGCAAGGCATGCGTGTAGAAGAGCAAAAGGGGAAAGGGGTGCTTAAGCCCTGAAATATGTAGAAATTATTATTATTGGAGCGGGTCCGGCAGGCCTGTGTGCTGCGCTTTCTGCGTCCTCTTTGGGGGCAAAGGTTCTTTTAGTTGAGCGTGATGAAATCCCCGGTGGACAGCTTGTAAAGCAAACCCACAAGTTCTTTGGCTCTGAGAAACAATATGCCGGAGACAGGGGTATTCACATAGCACAGATGCTGCTAGACAACGTGAAAAATGATCCAAACATTGAGATGTGGACAGACAGCTCTGTGCTTGGAATATATGAAGATGGTGTAGTGACTGTAGAATATGATGAAAAACACACAAAAGTGAAGCCCAAACGTGTAATAATATCGACAGGTGCAGCTGAGAAGTTTTTATCATTTCCGGGGAACGATTTGCCGGGCATATATGGCGCAGGAGCTGTGCAAACTCTTATGAACGTCAACGGAATAAAACCGGCTGACCGAGTCTTGATGGTCGGAGCCGGAAATATTGGACTGATCGTTTCTTATCAGTTAAAACAAACTGGAGTTGAGGTCGCGGCAGTAATTGAAGGTATGCCGACAATCGGAGGGTATCTAGTACATGCTTCGAAGATACGCAGAGCCGGGATTCCTGTTCTAACTCGCCATACGATACTGGAAGCATATGGCGACAATCAGGTTGAAGGTGCCGTGGTTGCTGAAATTGATGATAAATGGCAGCCAATACCGGGCACAGAGCAGAAGGTATCTTGTGACACAATATGCCTGGCAGTTGGGCTGTCACCTTTGACTGAACTTGCCTGGCAAGCCGGTTGTGAAATGGCATATATACGCGAGCTTTCCGGTCATGTTCCGATTGTGAATGAAAATCTTGAAACCACAGTGGATGGCATCTACTGTGCAGGGGACGTAAGTGGTATTGAAGAAGCGTCAGCGGCGATGGTTGAGGGGCGATTGGCTGGGATCAATGCGGCCATAAGTTTGGGATATAGTACAGGTGACGCAGAAGAACTACGCAAGAGTGCGATGGATGAGCTTGATGAACTTCGCTCCGGCGAAATGGGCAATCACATCCGCGAAGGCATAGAAAAAATGCGACTGCACCATACTCCAAATACGAAGCACTAAAAAGCGAGGTCACATTAATGCTAATAAACGATGGTATTCCGACAGTTGAAGATTTGGCAAAAGTAGCACCTACAGCCGAGAGATTTGCAAAAGGTCCTGTGGCGATTGTGGAGTGTTTTCAAGAGATACCTTGCAACCCTTGTGTGAAGGCGTGCAAGCGGGGCGCTATCACCATGCCGAATGATATTAACAATGTTCCAATAATAGATACAGAGCTTTGTAATGGCTGTAGCCTCTGCGTTTCGCTGTGTCCCGGACTTGCGATTTTCATTGTAGACAAGACGTACAGCGATGAACATGCTTTGGTTAAACTACCTTATGAGTATGTGCCTATTCCAAAGGCCGGAGAGTATGTCGGTGCGTTGAACAGAGCTGGTGAGGATTTAGGAAAGCATGAAGTTGTTAAGGTCACATCAGGCGGAAAGAAGAACATGACTTATACGATTTCCCTCGCAGTGCCTCAAGAGCTGGCTATGGAAGTTCGTGATGTTAGACTTTAGTCTGCACGAAACCAACGTTGCTCTGCGTAAAGCCAACGTCATTCTGTGTGACACCAATGTCATTCTGCGCGAAGTCGCAGAATCTAAGAACCAGGTAAATATATAAGGAATGGTCATAACTATGGCAAACAAAGATACAAACACTATTATATGTAGATGCGAGGATATTACCCGAGAGGATATTCTCAAGTGCATTGCAGACGGATATAGGACGCTTGATGAGATAAAACGTGTCACAAGAGCGGGTATGGGACCCTGCCAGGGACGCACTTGTCGCAACTTGATTGCCGGGGAGCTGGCGCGCGCTTTTGGTGTGTCAATGGAAGAGGTGCTAATGAGTACGTTCAGGCCTCCTGTGAAGCCAATAAGTCTGGGTGCTCTAGCAGATGCATACGAGGAGCAAAATTAATGAAAAAATCCTATGATATTGTTATAATCGGTGGCGGCATAATTGGTTGCTCTGTTGCTTTTGAGCTTGCAAAGAGGGGGCGTAATGATGTGTTGCTCATTGAGCAGGGTTATCTGACTTCTGGTGCCACAGGTCGTTGTGGTGCAGGGATCAGGCAGCAGTGGGGGTCACTGCTTAATGCCACTTTGGCAAAAGAGAGTACAGATATTTTTGAGAATATGGAAGAATATACCGGGTATGATGGCGATTGTGGCTTGAATCAGGGTGGCTATTTGCTTCTTGCATATACTGAAAGAGAGTGGGAGCAGTTTCAAAAGAATCTTGAGGTGCAACATTCTATCGGGATTGAGTCATATGCGGTTGATCTGGATGGTGCGAGAGAAATTGTGCCACATATTAACACTGATGGTATGTATGGTGCGACGTTTTGTGCTAAGGACGGTCATGCCAATCCTTTCCACTGCACATATGCCTACGCAAAAGGTGCCGGCAGGATGGGTGTAGATATCGAAACCTATACAGAGGTAACAGGGCTGTCTACAGAAGGTGGTCGCATTAAGACTGTGCACACGAGTAAAGGTGATGTAGAGGCGAAGGTCGTGCTTAACTGTACCGGAGGGCATGCGGCTATTATGGCTGCAAAGGTTGGTGATGAGTTGCCGATATTCCCGGAGCGACACCAGATCCTTATTACAGAGCCCGTGGCTCATATAATGGATCCGATGGTCATGTCATTTGAGCGGCATTTTTACGTTCAACAGACTCCACATGGCAGTGTGATCATGGGTATTGGTGATCCTGCGGAAACTACCAGCCTGAACATTAATGCGTCGTGGCAGTTTTTAGAGTTTTGCTCACATCTGGTTACTCAAACATTGCCGGCTTTCAGGGATTTGCGTGTCGTACGTCAGTGGGCTGGCTTATACGATATGAGTCCGGATCGCAATCCAATAATTAATGAAGCAAAAAGTGCAGAAGGTTTCATTACAGTTGCAGGAATGTCAGGTCATGGGTTCATGGTTGCACCGAGAATCGCAACTCTTTTGGCAAACCACTTGACAGGCACGCATGATAGTCTTGATATCAGCCTGTTTTCTGCCGATCGTTACGAAAAAGGCGAACTTCTTCTGGAACCATCTGTTGTGTAGTCTTAGTTGCGTAGGAACTGGCACGGTATTACCATATGCGCATTCCTACGTTCAAGGACGCATCCATGCGTCCAATGAACGCGCTCCACCGTCCTTGGTTGCGCTGACGGAATGCACATATGACAACACCGTACCAGCTCTACATAGAGTAAGCATAAATTCGTGAAAAGGAGTTATGCAAATGCGACAATTGCAAGCAAAAGCGATTACTGATGCAGTGCGAGATATGTGCATTGAGGCAAACACACGGTTGCCTGATGATGTTCGCAATTGTATTGTTAGTTGTCATCAAAATGAAAAATGGGCTTCGGCAAAAGAATCCCTTGGTCGATTAATCGAGAATTACGAAATCGCCGAGAGAGAGAGTATGCCTATCTGTCAAGACACAGGTGTTGCATGTGTTTTTGTTGAATTAGGACAGGACGTGCATATTGTTGGTGACTTGAGTGAAGCTATAAATGAAGGCGTGCGTCAGGGGTATAAAGACGGCTATCTTCGGATGTCTGTCGTTGCAGATCCCTTACGCCGAGCGAATACGAACGACAACACTCCGGCAATGATACATTTTGACGTTGTCCCCGGTGATAAGCTCAAGATCACGGTTGCTCCGAAGGGTTTCGGAAGCGAGAATATGAGTAGAACAACAATGCTAAGGCCGTCAGATGGCATTGAGGGTGTGAAGCAGTTTGTGTTGAAGACTATAGATGATGCCGGGGCAAATCCATGTCCGCCCGTTGTTGCCGGCATAGGGATTGGCGGCACTTTTGACAAGGTTACACTTCTTGCAAAAAAGGCCTTGCTTATGCCATTAGACGAAGTCAACTCAGATCCATTTTATGCGGTGTTGGAAAGTGAATTGCTTGAAGCTATAAACTCCCTCGGTATCGGTCCCCAAGGGTTTGGTGGGAAGACAACAGCATTGGCGGTTAAAGTTCTAACTATGCCAACGCATATCGCAGGGCTACCGGTGGCAGTCAATATCAATTGCCATGTCGCAAGGCATATGAGCCGGGAGTTATAGAGGTAAGGATCCTCAATTCAAAAGGCGGTGTCGAATAAGTAATGCAAAAATTATCGTCATTCTGCACGCAGTTGCAGAATCTAGACAGATATTTTGGATTCTGCGACTACGCGCAGAATGACGGAGACTAATTATTTGATAGGTGGAATGTTCAAATGGCAACTAGAATTATAAACACGCCTCTAACAAAAGAAAAAGTGAGCAACCTAAGCTGTGGGGAAACGGTATTTCTCACAGGCAGTGTTTTTACTGCTCGTGATGCTGCACATGCTCGAATAATTGATTCGATAAGGCAAGGGAAACCGTTGCCTTTTTCTATTGAAAATGCTATTATCTACTATGTGGGACCAACCCCGCCAAAACCGGGACAAGTGATAGGTTCAGCCGGACCAACGACCAGTGGTCGCATGGATGTATTCACACCGGATTTGATATCTGCCGGCTTGTCCGCAATGATTGGAAAGGGTGTACGCAACCCTGAAGTTATAGAAGCAATGTATGAACATGGGGTCGTATATTTTGGAGCACTCGGCGGTGCAGGAGCACTATTGGCACAATGTATTGAATCATCAGAAGTCGTTGCATACGAAGATTTAGGAGCAGAAGCAGTTCGCAAGCTTGAAGTGAAAAATATGCCACTGACGGTCATAATTGACAGCAAAGGCAACAACCTATATACAAAAGGCCGCAAAGATTACTTGCAAAACTCCCGTCATTGCGAGGAGTGAAGCGACGTGGTAATCCGGACCAAGAAGTAACGATAATAATGCTGAAAATGGAAGAAGGTATCCAATGCAAAAGAAAAGATTAGTTTTAGGTGTTATTGGTGCAGATGTGCATGCTGTTGGGAACAAAATCCTATACCATGCCTTTACTGAAGCCGGATTCGATGTGACAAATCTTGGTGTGATGGTCTCGCAAGAAGAATTCATCACGGCAGCAGTTGAAACAGATGCAGATGCAATCATAGTTTCATCGCTATATGGTCATGGAGAGCTGGACTGCCGTGGTATGAGAGAAAAATGTGATGAGAGCGGTCTTGATGGCATACTGATGTATGTTGGCGGGAACATCGTCGTGGGCAAACAGCCTTTCGAAGATGTAGAAAAACGCTTCAAAGATATGGGCTTTGACCGTGTGTTTGGTCCGGGAACCTCACCAGAGACAGCAATAGAAAAGCTAAACGAAGACTTGATGTGAGCACGAGTATGAATACTGTACTACTTGTTGACTACGGAAGTACATATACGAAAGTTGTTGCTGTAGACACTTCAAGCCGCAAATTGCTCGGCTGTGCGTCGGCATATACAACTATAGAAACAGATGTCCAGGAAGGTCTTGCCACAGCGCTAAATGAGCTTGAAAAGCAAACAGGCAAAATCGACTTTCACAAAAAGCTTGCATGTTCAAGTGCGGCGGGCGGATTGCGAATGGTTGCAAGTGGACTCGTGCCGGAGCTGACAGCAAAGGCCGCATCTCTCGCGGCTATGGGTGCAGGTGCAAAAATTGTAGGCCTGTACATCTATGAGATGACTGAGGACGACATTGAAGAGATTGGAGAAAAATCTCCTGACATATTGCTTCTAACCGGCGGAACTGACGGTGGCAACAAAAAATGTATTCTCCACAATGCTGAGCTACTTGCAGATGCCCCCGGAGATTTTCCGATAATAGTAGCCGGGAACAGGAATACAGCACGTGAAGTAATGCGAAAGCTTGCAAATCGTCGGGCGTACTTATGTGAGAATGTCATGCCTTCAATAGGTGCATTAAATATTGAACCTGCACGTCAATTGATAAGAGATATTTTTCTCGAAAGAATCATACATGCAAAGGGTCTTCACGATGAAGTACAAATGCCAACACCGGCCGCTGTGCTTGCGGCGACAGAGTTGCTTGCAAAAAATGTCGGCGAGCTGATGGCGATTGATCTTGGTGGAGCTACGACAGACATATATTCAATTTCAGACGGTGAGCCAACTGCAGCAAAGACCATATACAAAGGCTTGCCGGAGCCATATGCAAAGCGTACTGTTGAGGGAGATATCGGTATGCGATACTCTGCACAAGGTGTTGTAGAGGCAGCAGGGCTGCGTGAGATTTCAAAGCTATCAGAGCAATGCGAAGATGATGCGTTGAAGAAAATTCTACATTTATCTGAGCATACAGAGATGCTTCCGAAAACTAATGATGAGAAGCTGATAGATTTTGCACTGGCAGCAATGGCGATTGAGACAGCAACCATACGCCATGCAGGGTTGCTGGAAGAATATTATACATCCTCCGGACTTTCATATGTTCAAACAGGCAAGGACTTAACCGGAGTGCAGACAATTTTGATGACCGGTGGAGCGTTGATTAATTCCGACAGACAAGACGAACTGGTCAAGTATGCATTATATAGTGAAAAGCAACCTCAGTCACTACGCCCGAAGAAAGCGAATCTGCTTATTGACAAGGAATATATTTTATCAGCGATGGGATTGCTGAGCGGATATGACCCGACAACTGCACTGGAAATAATGGAATCTGAGCTGTAACTGTATACGATGTCACAACTAGTTTATGAAAACTACCGTCATTCTGCGCGAAGTCGCAGAATCCAGTAAGTACAGATGGGCTAGGTTCTGCGACTACATAACAGAATGATGAAGATTATGGGGTGTCAAATATGGAATTATGCAACAAGAAAATAGCAAAAGATGAATTCATGGCCTCGAGGGAAGAGGTGCTTGCACAATGGCCGACAGGCGCAAGAGTTGACCTTGACGATGCTGTGGAGTTTCATAAGAAGCTCCCTGCGAAGAAGTTGTTTTCACGAAAGCTCATTAACGCAAAGAAAAATGGGACGACTCTTATTCAGCCACGAGCCGGTGTGGCCTTGGTGCAAGAACATATTGAATTGCTGACATATTTGCAAGACAAAGGCGAAGCGGATTTGCTTCCCACCACTATTGACAGTTATACGAGGCAAAATCGATATAAAGAAGCAGAAGACGGCATCGAAGAAAGTGTAAAGCAAAGCAAGTCCATGCTCAACGGATTTCCGGCAGTCAATCATGGCGTTGACAGCTGCAGATCATTGATACAGAGCTTGGATATACCTATACAAGTAAGACACGGCACGCCGGATGCCAGACTACTGACGGAAATATCATATGCCGGCGGCTTTACGAGTTACGAGGGTGGCGGCATCTCATACAATATACCCTATGCAAAGAATGTTACATTAGAAAAAACAATCAGCGACTGGCAGTATGTAGATAGATTGACCGGATTATATGAAGAAATGGGTGTAAGCATTAATCGTGAGCCATTCGGTCCGTTGACAGGCACACTCGTGCCACCATGCATTTCTCATTCAGTTGCAATCATTGAAAGCTTACTTGCCGCAGAACAAGGTGTTAAGAACATAACTGTTGGATATGGTCAGTGTGGCAATCTGGTACAGGATGTTGCAGCGATAAGAACGTTGGAAGAGCTTACCGATGCATACTTAAAAGAATATGGATATGACGATGTGGTTGTGACAACTGTTCTTCATCAGTTTATGGGTGGATTCCCACCGGACGAAGCCAAGGCTTTCGGAGTCATCTCGTGGGGAAGTGCTGTTGGAGCACTCGCCAAGGCGACGAAAATTATTGTCAAAACGCCGCATGAAGCAATGGGTATACCGACAATGGAAGCTAATGCACAAGGCTTGCGTTGTACTAAGCAATTAATTTCAATGCTTGCAGATCAAAGACTGGAGAATCCGCAAGTTGATGAGGAAAAGCGCATAATTGCTGCAGAAACCAAAGGGATTATAGACAAGTGCATCGAGCTTGGCGAAGGAGACATCGCCAAAGGTACAGTAAGAGCGTTCCAAGCCGGAGTTATAGATGTTCCGTTTGCACCAAGCAAGCATAATGCGGGTAAGATGTTACCTGCTCGTGATAATGAAGGTGCTGTACGCATATTCGCTTCCGGTGCTGTTCCTCTAAGTAAGGAGCTTCAAGAATTTCATGCCGGGAAAATCGCAGAGCGTGCGAAATTTGAGAGACGCAATGCGTCATTCCAGATGGTAATAGATGATGTGTACGCCATCGGCAAGGGCAATTTAGTAGGCAGACCGAGATAATAGATAGGGTTTAGGGTTTAGCGTTTAGGGTTTAGTTTTTAATACTAGCCCCTAGTCCCTAGCCCCTAAGACAGGGGAGTAAGATATGCGAATCAAAGATGTTATTTGTGCGCCGGGGAGAACCGGGTTCTTCTTCGATGATCAGCGTGCAATTAAAAGTGGTGCAGAGCCTGATGGCGCTGCATATAAGGGTAAGCCCATAACAGAGGGCTTCAACACAGTGCGTCAAGCCGGAGAATCAATTTCAGTAATGTTTCTCTTGGAAGATGGACAGATTGCCTGGGGTGACTGTGCTGCGGTGCAGTATTCCGGAGCCGGAGGTCGCGATCCTTTGTTTCTTGCCGGGAACTTCATCTCCTTTATTGATGAGCATATCAAACCCGTGCTCGTGGGACGAAAAATCACGACGTTCCGTGAGATGTCATCTGAGTTGGAGATGATGGAAATTGGTGGTAAGCACTTGCACACAGCGATCAGATATGGTATTAGTCAATCAATTTTAGACGCTGTGGCAAAGTCTCAACATAAGATGATGTGTGAAATTATTGCTGATGAGTATAATACAACCATTAGCGACGAAATGATTCCGATATTTACACAAAGTGGCGACAGCAGATATGAGAACTCTGACAAAATGATAATCAAGGGAGCCGAAGTGCTACCACATGGTTTAATAAATCATGTCGGGACAAAGCTCGGTGAAAACGGTGAACTGCTTGAGGAGTACATAGGCTGGCTTCGCGACCGGATTATACAATTACGTCCGAGTCCTGACTACAGCCCGGCGTTGCACCTGGATGTCTATGGAAATATTGCGATTGCGCTAGGGTTCGATGCGTCAATAATGGCAGATTATCTTGCAAGGCTAGAAAAGGCTGCACATCCCTTTAAGCTTCGTATTGAAGGTCCGATGGATATGGAAGAGCGTGAAAAGCAGATGCTGGCATTAAGAGAGCTGACAGCACTTGTCGATGAGCGTGGCATAAATGTAGAAATAGTTGCAGACGAATGGTGCAATACTCTTGAAGATATAAAATATTTTGCCGATAATAAGGCCGGACATATGGTGCAGATTAAGACGCCCGACCTGGGCGGTATTGGGAATACCGTTGAGGCTGTATTGTATTGCAAAGAGCGTGGCATCGGTGCCTATCAGGGCGGCACTTGTAATGAGACGGATCGCTCGGCACAGGTTTGTGTCCATCTGGCTATGGCGACCAAGCCCGACCAGATTCTTGCAAAGCCCGGCATGGGGGTCGATGAGGGATACATGGTTGTTTTTAACGAAATGCAAAGGATTTTGGCGTTGAAAGATAGGTGAATTGAAAATTGAGAGCCAAAGTCATTCTGCACGCAGTTGCAGAATCTAGGCAGACATTTTGGATTCTGCGACTTCGCGCAGAATGACGAGGATATAGAAGAAAGAGAAAGATTTATGCAAAAAGAAGAGTTTAGAATTTTATCAACTACAGCTATACTAGGGTATGGCTTTCCTCTTGAGTCTTTTGAAGAGGGCTTGAAGCGAAATCCGCACCTTATAGCTGTTGATGCCGGCTCTACAGATCCGGGACCATATTATCTTGGTGCAGGTGTTTCATTCACTGATCGTGATGCGGTCAAGCGTGATTTGGAGATCATGATTAAAGCTGGTGTGGAGCGTGGCATCCCTGTCAGCATTGGGACTGCCGGTGGTAGTGGGGGAGCACCTCATCTGGAATGGAATCGTAAGATTATAGAAGAAATTGCAAGAGAGAACAATCTGCACTTTAAGCTTGCATTGATTCACTCAGAGCTCCCAAGCGAACTGATAAAAGCAAAACTAAAAGAAGGTAAGGTCATAGCACTGGATCCGGCACCTGAACTGACGGAAGAAGCAATTGATAACACAACACGTATAGTTGCACAAATGGGAATACAGCCCTTCATGGAGGCACATAAAAACGATGCCCATGTTATTCTTGCGGGGCGAGCTTATGATCCGGCTGTGTTTGCAGCACTTGCCGTTCACAAAGGCTATGATATGGGGTTGGCAACACATCTGGGGAAAATCCTTGAGTGTGCAGCGATCTGTGCCATACCCGGCAGTGGCTCTGACTGTATGTTTGGATATATCGGCTCTGATTATTTCAGAGTAGAGCCGTTGAGCAATGCTCGCAAGTGCACGACAGTATCTGTGGCAGCGCACACCTTATACGAAAAGACCGACCCTTGCATACTGCCGGGGCCCGGTGGATATCTTGACTTGACAGATACAAAGTTTGAGCAGGAGACGGACAATATTGTTAGAATTACCGGAAGCAAGTTCGTTCATGGGGAAGACTTCTTCGTCAAGCTCGAAGGAGCTCGTAAAATCGGATACCGTACAGTCTCAATTGCCGGCACTCGTGACCCGATAATGATGGAAAAAATTGATGATATAATACGTGGAGTTAAGGAAAGAGTGGCAGATAATTTTCGCGAAAAAGAAAATATATACAATCTTAACTTTATTGTTTACGGCAGAGATGGTATAATGGGCGGATTGGAGCCAATGCGAAAGAGTCCGTTATCACACGAATATGGTATAATCATCGAAGCTGTGGCAGAAACACAGGAGCTTGCAAATACGATTTGCGCCACGGCTCGCTCAACAATGTTACACTACGGCTACGAAGGCCGTCGAGCAACGGCGGGGAATCTGGCATTCCCATACTCTCCGAGTGACTTCAAAGCCGGGGAAGTCTACGAGTTTAGTGTATATCACCTAATGCAAGTTGATGATCCGGCCACAGTGTTCCCGATTGAATACATCAAGTTTTAATTTGGCTTGTCATACTAATCCCTAATACAAAGTTTAGTGTTTTTGCGGATTATTTTCCGTAACTCATCGTTGAAAATCCTTGAAAGGCCACTGGCATTACTGCGAATTTTCGCCCTGACTAACGAAAAATAATCTCACAAATATATCTACACTTTCTACCAGGGATCAGTATTATATAAATGAAAATATGAAACAGAAAAAATAGGAGAAATCATGGATACCCAAATAGTATACGCAATAATCGCAATAGTTGCACTTTTGATTGTAGGTACATTCATTAGTGCATCGGAAATGGCGTTTGCGTCATTAAATCGCGCGCGCATAAAGTACATGGCAGAAAATGGCAACAAAAGAGCAAAAGCAGCCCTGAAGCTTCATGACCGCTTTGACGAACTAATCTCGACACTGCTAATTTGCAACAATGGAGTGGCAATAACGACAGCCACAATATCAGCATTTTTGTTTCTCACTCTTATGGGTGAGGTCGGCCCGGTAGTATCGTCGATTGTTATAACCATAATCATTGTAGTTTTTACAGACGACTTTCCCAAGAGTATGGCAAAGCATAATTCAGAGAAAGTCGCTCTTTTTGCGACACCAATTGTACGCATTTTAATTGTGATCTTAAAGCCGTTCAACTTCATCCTTGTGAAATGCAAAGCACGCATAAATGCTAGTTTTGCCGCAAAGAATAACGAGGACGACGATGAGATACACGGCTTCCCCGGAGAGGAACTTCTTTATGTAGTAGAAGAAGCGGAGCAGGAAGGCACGATATCTGAAGATGTTTCTCAACGGATCAGCAATGCAATTGAGTTTAGTGACTTGGCTGTAGAAAATATTCTGACACCTCGTGTAAATATTGTCGGTCTGCCCAAGGACTGCACCATCGACGAAGCGATGAAGGTCTTTGTAGATAATGAATTTTCGCGCTTGCCCGTATATGACGGCAACATGGACAACATTGTGGGCATAATACATATAAAAGACTTTATGCTATGTGCTGCAGGCAAGGCTGACTCAATTAGTGATGTCATTTCGCCGGCAGTTTATACTGCACTTGTCACAAAAGTGCCGGAACTTCTCAAAATTTTGCAAAATGAGAAGAAGCACATGGCGATCGTGGCAGATGAGCACAGCGGTACAGACGGCTTGGTCACAATGGATGATATACTAAAGCAACTGGTCGGTGACATCCTGGACGAACACGACGAGCAAAGCGAAGACTTCATCCCTCTTGGAGACAGGAAGTACAAGGTGTTCTGTACAGCAGATATCTACAAAATGTTTGATTACTTTGAGATAAAGGATGATTCAAGCTCAACCACAGTAGGTGGATGGATAATTGAAGCTCTGGGAAGAATACCGGAAAAAGGTGACAGCTTCACATTCAAGAATCTGGCAGTAACGGTGACTTCTGTAAGTCCGAAGCAGGCTATCGAATGTCTGATTGAAGTGCTACCGGAAGACGAGGAAGAGTAGAGACGCCTACTTTAGTCATCCCGGACTCGATCCGGGATCCCCTGAACCAACGCGATACTAAGTGAGATTCTGCGACTTCGCGCAGAATGACAAAAGAAAAGAGCATTGTGATGAAAACAAAACTAACTGACATTGCGAGTGTAATTCGTAGCAAAAACTCCGGACCTTATGAGCTGACTCTTGATATAATTTTCAATGAGTTTGCTGACTATGAGCGTGTGAAGCAAGGTGGGTTCATCAATGAGGAATTGATCTGCTCATTATATAATGTAACGCGTGATAAAATTATTGGTATTTACGCATTTGATCCGGCCAAGGCAATAAAAGTGACGATCAAGCGTCCGCTTTGTTCCGGAGACTTAGGTGAGACCGATGTTTATGGTGCACAACAACACGCACCATTGTTGGGGCTGGAATTCTAGCGTCATTCTGCGCGTAGTCGCAGAATCCACAGCTACAATAGGAGAGTTATTATGTACGACATTCATTGCCACATCATCCCGGGGGTGGATGATGGGGCTAAAGATTATTATGAAGCAAAGAAAATGGTGCAGCGTGCATATGATGAGGGGATACGTGGCTTGATAGCGACACCCCACTATCATAGTGGCATAAGTGATGCTGAACTAGAGTCGTGGCAAGACGGCTTCAAGACGTTGAAGAAGGCTGCGAAAAGTGTGTCAACCGGGTTCGAGTTGCACCAAGGAGCTGAAGTATATATTGACTCCGAAGTTTTAGAAAAGCTTAAATCCGGAGAGCCAATCACCATGGCCAAAAGCGGATATGTGCTATTGGAATGTTCTTATGGCGCACCATATAGATATTTGGAGCGACTTTTACTCGATGTGGTGAATTCCGGATTTAAACCAATTCTCGCTCACATGGAGCGATATTCGGCGTTGACAGATATCGAATCTGTTGAGAACATTCGTAGGCTGGGAGTGCTCTTGCAAGTTAATGCTAAGAGTGTGGTTAAAGGTTCGTTTCAAAGAAAGAGATGGATATTAAAGTTGGTCCAGAAAGGGTATATTGACGCAATTGGGAGCGATGCTCACAATGTGACAACAAGACCGGCACACTGGGCGGCCTGTATGGAGTACCTGCAAAAAAAAGTCGGAAATGAAACTGTAGAAAGACTAACTACAGACGTATATGAGCGGATAATAATGAGCTAATGTGTCGCATATTTCGCTAATTGTAAAGATATTGTGCAAATCCCAAATGGTTTATGACGAATATGATGGATATGCTGTAAATATCTGCGGAAATTTTGTGGATAAAACGAATCGAATTTATTGCATTTGGCACGTGCACATGATATATTAATTATGTTAATTTTTAGTATGGCTATAGTTGCGAGTATTATTCAAAGTTAGCACAATATTTAATCGGTTCACGACAGCATAAGAGGAGGCTTCGCATTTGAACAACATTTTAATAAATTCAACCGAAGCCACCAATACATATGTAAAGGAACTCTATAGGATTCTTAGGACGAATGTTGAGTTCTCCGGAGCGAACAATAGAGTTATCGCAATAACAAGTAGCACACCCGGCGATGGGAAGAGCACAGTGTCATTCAACTTAGCACAGGTATTCGCCGAGGCCGGCAAGAGAGTGTTGTTTATAGATGCAGATATGCGCAGATCAACACTGCGATCAAGAATATCACGACCAACGGGTGAAAAGAATGAGGAATTAGTCGGACTTAGCCATCTTTTGATTGGCAAGAGCAAGATAAAAGATGCAATATACACGACCAATATTCTAAACCTATACCTACTACCACCGGGAGTTTTTCCAAGTAATCCGGCGGAACTGCTAAGTGAATCTACTTTTGACGAGTTGATTTTTAATCTCAAACAGAGATTCGATTATGTAATCATTGACACGCCACCTGTAGGCTCTGTCACAGATGCAGCAATTATAATCGGCAAATCTGACGGAAGCATATTAGTCGTATCTGCCAACAATAACTCTAGAACTATGGAAAGAAAGACTGTTGAGCAAATCAGGAAAGCGAACCCCAACATCTTAGGAGTGGTTCTGAACAGAGTTGACACAGGGTTCGACAGCCAGTATAAGACCAAGTATAATTACTATGTAGCCGATAAAGAAGCAAATTCAGGTGCAAGGTTAAATAACAAGAAAAAGAGCAACGCCAAAAAATAGACCATAGTAAATGGGGTACTTCATGGAACAAGCAAGTAATACCAATACTGAAATTGAAATTGACATACTGTTTTTGCTCAAGTATTTGCTAAGAAGAAGCTGGATCCTCGTAATCGGAGCAATACTGGGTGGCGTAGCAGTCTTTATTATAACAACATTCGTCTTATCGCCACGCTATCAGTCCTCATCCGTCCTATACGTAATGGGTACCACCACATCTATAACATCGCTGGCAGACGTACAAGTCGGTGGAGCACTGGCGGAAGACTTCCTTTTTATGGTTCAGTCCAGACCGGTCCTCGATGGAACAATTGATATCGTGCGTGAGCGCGGATATATCATATCACGTGAACAGATACAAAGCATGCTAGACGTGAGCCGGGTCGGCACCCGTATGATACGCATAACCACAACTTCGACAAATCCGGAAATCGCATACATGGTTGCAGATGCACTTACCCATGCTGCAGTCATTAGGATAGAGCAAGTTACATTGACAGATCCACCTACAGTGGTTGAAATGGCAGAGTTGCCACTAGCACCTATGACCGGTCGCATTAGTATGGCACTGGGGATACTTGCGGGAGTTCTATTGTTTGCGGCCATCCTCATAGTGAGATTCATAATAAATGATCACATCAAGACAGAAGATGACGTCAAGAAGTTCCTAAACTTGGATACACTTGTTGCCATTCCGGTAGAAAGTAAGCAATGAGTAAGAAACTACGCATATCAGGTCTTATTATCTCAATCATCGTGCTTGTGTCGGTAGTCACGATTCTGGTGTTTCAGCACTATCAACGACAACAGCAGGCACAACGAACCGCGGATATAGCAGATGCAGTACGTAACCCGGTTGTAGAAGTTGAGATAGAAGAGCCAATCGCTCCTGAGCCGGAAGCCGACATTGAAGAGCCGGAGCTACCTGAAGAAGTATTTGAGCTAGTTATTCCTATAGATTTCGAATACTTATGGGATATCAACGAAGATGTTCACGCATGGATCAGTATTCCCGGCACCTATATTGACTACCCGATTCTACAGTATAGCGGAAGCAACCAGGAATTCTACCTACGTCGCAACATTGACAGAGACTGGTCGCTGATGGGTGCATTATTCACACAAGACTTTAACGCTTTAGACTTCTCCGACCGTGTCACCATTATATATGGGCACTATGTGACATCAGATAGCACAAAGTTCGGAACGCTTTACAGGTACTTGAACGCCGACTTTATGCATGAACACAGGGAGATAACGATATATACGCCCAACTCGATATTGACATTTATGGTCTTTGGGGCATTTACATTTGACGACAGGCACTTAATGTTATATTATGACTTTGAGGTTGACAGCCACTTTGATTCGTTCTTACGAGATATAATGGAGTTTCGTACTCTAAACCAATTTTGGCTGGACGACATAGCAGTAACAGCAGAGGATCGCATAATTATACTGTCAACATGTGTGCAAAGACGCGATCATCGACTACTAATTGGAGCTGTGCTAATAGATGAACAAATCAAAGAATAGAATTCTCTACATCATCATTTCAGCTTTTTTAGGCTTAACGATTATCACGTTGCTAGCATTTCTGCTGTTGACACGTCCGGACGTACAAGGTAATATTACCAATCCGGAGTCAACCTTCTACTCGTATGTGACTCCTGTTGAAGAACCGTGGTCACCGCCTCAAGAGGATGACGATAGACCGGAGACAATCTGGTTTCAAGGGCAAGAATATATGCTCAACCCGAACTTCACCAACATCTTATTCATGGGAATTGACGATAGGGGAGAAGTGAGACCTGAAGGCGGAGCAGTCAGACAAGCCGGTCAAGCAGACGCAATCATGCTTATAACTTTATGCGAAAGTCAAGAAATCGCTAAAGTTCTACATATATCTCGCGATTTGATGACAGACATAGAAATGTATAACCTGGCACATCAAGTCTACGGTAGCTTCCACGGGCAACTAGCCCTGCAACATGCCAGAGGACGAGGTGGACATCATAGTAGTGTGGCAATGGTAACAACAGTGTCACGAGTATTATATGACATACCAATACATGACTATCTGGCACTCAATATTGATTCGATAGCATTGCTAAATGAAGTAGTCGGTGGAGTAACGATAACCTTTGAAAATGACTACACACACGTAGACCCGGCATTCATTGAAGGTGAAACCATAACCATGACCGACCGACAAGCCGAGAGGTTCGTACAGTGGCGTGATATAAATGTGCTAGGAAGCAATGAGGATAGACTGGACCGACAGCAAACATTTATACTAGCGTTTTTCCAAAGTCTCGGATACCTGAGAAATGAAAGTATAGAAACGCAAACAGAAGCATTTGGAAATCTGCAACCATTTATGACAACAAGCCTTAGTATTGAAGACATAATCAGTTTCTCTCGCCATGACTTCGATGATACACAAACAGAGAGACTGCCCGGCGAGTTAGTACACCAGCTCACAGACGCCGATGGCGAATATAGAGATTATGTATATAGCGAATTTCATGTAGATGAGTTAGCATTGCAGGTATTAATAATTAATCGTTTTTTCGTACTTTATGGTGAGTAAATATTCTACTGTGCCATTAGTAAATAAATTATCATTAGACATCGCGATGCCGAGCAGGCAAATTGAAAGGAGAAAAGAAATTGAAAAAAAAGTTATTAACAATCCTACTCGCTGTTATGATGGTTATGATATTCCCGATAACCACATTGGCAGCTCCGACGAACTACAGCCCATCAGATGAAGTGAACGTACAATTGGCGGAATGTGGGACAATACTTAACACAATTTGTGATTTTGACGCCATTATAAGTCACATGACTGGGGCAGGGTATACTCAAGCAGAGATAGATATGATTCATAGTATCTACAATGCAACAGGCGCAGAAGTAGTTGAATCATTGCTGAACACTCTAAATCCAGCTCAATTCGAAGCTATGATGAGTTCTTTGAATCTTAGCAACTTAATCGAACTACAAAATGCAATTCAAGAAATCTATGTTACATACATTCACATGCCGGATGGTTTCGTTTCCGGCGACCCAATAGTAGCACATATTTGGGCAGGCTCTGCAGAAGGTCATACAGCAGGCGACTGGGTAACTGTACTTCATTTAATCAATGGTGAGTGGGAATATCTAGGAACATTTGAAGTTGACGAAAATGGAATGATCACAGTAGAGATGACAGACTTCTCACCTGTCGCATTTGTCTGGTTGAATCAAGGGGAACCAGCACCAGGAGATGACGAAGAAAATGGCGATCCAGCACCAGGGGCACCAGGAGCGGGTACAGGCGATGATCAACGTTCACCACGCACAGGATTGAGCGTCCTACCACTTATCCTAATGGGACTCTTCGCAACCGGCGGAATTGCTTTCTTCGGCAAGAAGCCAGCAAGTGAGAAGAACGACTAAAAAAGTAATGCGTGATTTCTAATGTTACCATAGGGACTATCGCAATACATTCTATAGTTTGTATTGCGTGGTCCCTGTGTACTTTATTTATTGAGCAAAATGAGGTTAGCCATGCACAGAACAATTACTTTAAATGACGGGTATAAAAAAACACAGCTTTTTGTAATTTTATTTTTCGATTTGATTGCATTAGTGTTGTCTTTTTTTACGGCAAATTTCATAAGATTAGGGGATCCATTTAATGCCGGAGTCGGACCATATGAGTTCAGGTTTGCACTTGCTACAATTTTATTGACATACATTGTTGTGTTTTTGAGCAGACGCTATCACAAGGATTTCTTCAAACGAGGACCTTTGGCGGAACTCTTTAGCATTATTAAAGTAAATACTTGGACATTTGCGGTGCTTCTCATAATACTATTCGCACTTCAAGTTACGGCCGATTTCTCTCGTATTATCGTTGTCTTAACTTGGGGGATAAGCATTGTGTACATGCTTATTCTGACAAATGCGGTGAAGTACACATTTAGAGCATTAAAGAAAATGAGCAAGAACCGTCGCTTCTTAGTTGTGGTGACAACTACTGACTTAGCAAGCGAGACAATCAATATGCTACAACAAGAAAATGTAGACTACACTTATGAAATATCCGGAGTCATATTGATGGATAATTCTAACTTGCATGGCATGAATGATATACGTGGAGTGCCGGTGATCGGAAGTGAAAAGACAATGTATACATGTGTGACGAGTATGCCTGTAGACGAGGTTTTTATTAATCTGAATGACTCCGATGACGTCATTATGGAAGAAATTGTTGATAATTATGAAAATCTCGGACTGGTCGTCAACGTGAGTATTAATCTGGGAGTCGACCTGCGTATTCACAGAAGTGCAATTCGTTACTTTTGTGGCTTTAGCACCGTGTCATTTGAAAAAGCAACCCAAAGTTTTAAGATGACCTTATTTAAGAGATGCTTTGATATAGTACTATCTTCAATCGGTCTGGTATTTGCAAGTCTTTTGACATTGATTCTGGCACCAATATTGCTTATAGAATCGCCCGGGCCGTTATTATTCTCGCAGATAAGAGTTGGCAAAAATGGACGGAAGTTCAAGATATACAAGTTTCGCTCAATGTATAAAGATGCTGAAAGCAGAAAGAAAGAACTTATGACTCAAAACGAGATGGAAGGATTACTGTTCAAAATTGAGAATGATCCACGCATCACAAAAGTGGGTGCATTCATCCGTAAGACCAGCATAGATGAGCTTCCTCAGCTTTGGAACGTGCTAAAAGGCGACATGAGCATGATAGGCACAAGACCTCCCACCCTTGATGAGTATGAAAAGTATGAACCTAGCTTCAAGAGAAGGTTATCTATTAAACCGGGGATAACAGGATTATGGCAAGTGAGCGGACGAAATGATATTAAGAAATTTGAAGAAGTTCTAAGCCTTGATTTAAAATACATAGATAAATGGTCACCGGGGCTCGAGATAAAGATATTGCTTAAGACTGTCTGGGTTATATTTGCAAGGGCAGGGGCTAGGTAGTAGTAGCGTTGGAAAAAGTTTGAGTACATATACTTTAAGGGAGAGACAATTTGGATAAAGTAACAGAACCCATACGTGTTGCGCAAATAATGGGGAAAATGATGTCTGGTGGTGTAGAATCCATGGTCATGAATTACTATCGCCATATTAACAAATCCAAAGTGCAGTTTGATTTCATCATTGACGAAGATTCAACCATAGTTCCATATGATGAAATTGAAAGATTGGGTGGAAGAGTCTTTAAAATTCCGCCGTATCAGAAAGCAATTGCATATCACAAGTCATTAGTTAAGCTGTTTCGAGAAAATAACTACCGTATAGTACATTCGCATATCAATACATTGAGCATATTCCCTCTATTTGCTGCAAAGCGAGCCGGAGTGCAGACAAGGATTGCGCATAGTCACAGCACTGCCGGCAAAGGCGAGACCATGCGTAATATTCTAAAATACACATTACGCCCTCTTTCTAAAGTATTTCCTACACATTACTGTGCTTGCTCTGAACACGCCGGACGCTGGCTTTTTGGAGATAAGTTGTATAATCAAGGTGCAGTAATAATTGTGCGCAACGCTATTGACCTTGCAAAATTCAGATTTGACTCACAAACTCGTGAAGATGTACGAAAAGAATTGAATATTAAGAGCAAGTTTGCACTTGTTCATGTTGGACGCTTTATGGCACAAAAGAACCATTCTTTTTTAATTGATATATTTGAACAGATACAGAAACTCGACTCCAATTCTGTTTTATTTCTGGTCGGCGAGGGTGAGCTTGAGCAACAAACACGAAATAAAGTAAGTCAATTAGGGCTTGATGATCATGTACGGTTTCTCGGAGTACGTAACGATGTACACAGATTGTTAATGGGGATGGATGCTTTCTTACTACCAAGCAATTATGAGGGCCTGGGCATTGTTGCAGTTGAAGCACAGGCTACACAGTTAAATGTTATTGCATCCGACATGGTACCGGCAGAGGCTAGAATTAGTAATAGTATAGAGTTTATTTCACTCAACAGTTCACCAAAAGAGTGGGCAGAAGTGATACTTTCTTATAGATTAGAAAAGTCAAAAGCTAATCCGATTATTGACTATGATTATGATATTGAGAATGCTTCTGAACTGTTGCTAGGGATTTATCAAGCAACTATGAAGGGTACATAATATGCACCCATTAATCAGTGTTATTGTACCAATCTATAGTGTGTGTGGAGCAAGGGTATGGTATATCGAAATGAAGCGAATGAACCGAGTGAGTATTATGAGAGACTTTTGCTAGTGAGGAATAGAAAATGATTGTTGGCGTTTGTGGATATGGAGCAACGGGTTCTTCACCTGTTCTTGATTTATTGCGTGAATTTGAAGATATTCAAGTACTTGATGATTTTGAATTTATCTACTGCTACCAATTTGATGGATTACAGGATTTGGAATACCATCTAGTAAAAAACCCTGTGAGAAACACATCGGGGGATGTAGCAATAAACCGCTTTCTTCGTGCTGCCCGCGCGATCAAAACCCCATTTATTGCGAAGCCAACAGATACAAAAGCTTTTTTAGATATAACACACAGGTATATTGACAGCTTAATCCAAGCAAAGTATAAAGGTATGGACTGGATTGACGTGAGGTCGGGCAATGTTCTAAAGAATACCGTAAATCTTGCCATGAAAAGAATTGTTTTGCCTCTGCTCTATGAAAACAGGATGAAGAAGCCATGTTATATATGGCCAAATCGCGATATGTATCTTTGTATAGATCCGGATGACTTTTATGAAAAATCAAAGCAATATATCAGAGATATTTTGAGTATCATGGGTGCAGACATGAACAGAATCATATTACTTAACCAGCCATTTGCGGGAAATGCACCGGAGCAAAGCTTCCATTTTTTTGATGATCCGAAGGCAATCGTAGTTGATCGCGACCCTCGTGACTTGTTCTTACACGCAAAGTATGTGTCAATGTCAATGAGAAAATTTATGCCAACAAAGAATGTCAGCGATTTTGTTGAGTATTATCGTAATTTACGCAAGAAACAAGAACGTAAGGATACCGAGCGTGTTTTGTTTTTGCAGTTTGAAAATTTGATATATAACTATGAGAACTCACTCGAAAGGATTAAAAGCTTCCTCAACGTAAATAATCACAAATTACCTCGTAATTATTTTAATCCCGACTACGCAATCAGCAACACGCAGCTTTCTTTAAGATATCCTAATGAGATTAGCAATGTGCGCTACATAGAAAAGCATCTACCAGAGCATCTCTTTCACTTTGATGAATATGTGGATGTTAGCATACAGGGGCAACCATTTTGTGGAAGACCCAAAATGAGGGTAAAATGATGTTCATATTTTTACTAAATAGCGGAGGTGTATATAATGAAAGTAAACGAGATTATGATTAGTATAGTTGTCCCTGTTTACAATGTACCGGAAAATTACTTAAGAAAGTGCATTGAAAGTTTGATTGATCAGACATTGTTGAATATCGAAATTATCTTGGTTGACGATGGCTGTCCCAGTCAAGGCGGATTTATTTGTGATACTTATGCGGAGATGGACAGTAGAATTAAGGTGATTCATCAAGAGAACAAAGGACTTTCAGGAGCCAGAAATACAGGACTCTATGCGTCGTCCGGGCAATATATTACGTTTGTTGACGGAGATGATTGGATAGATTCCGATATGTGTGAAGCATTATCTAACGCAGCGGAAAGTGGTAGGTACGACGTAGTTTTCTGCTCACAAGTAAAAGAATACACACACACATCGGTGCCATCTCAAATTAAATATAATGATCACCAGACATTTAATCGTGAAGGTTGCAAGTATTTACAAGAAAAAGTTTTTGACTTCTACTCAAAAATATCCACAACACATGGCAAAATTATTAATAGACAGCTATTGTTAAGCCACAATATTGATTTTGATGCCGATCTTCGACAGGGTGCGGAGGGTCATGATTTTAATTTGCGTCTATTTGGAGTTGCTGAAAGTGCATTGTTTATTGCAAGACACTATTACCATTACACATATAATGAACACTCAATTTCGGCGAATACAAGCGAAAAAAACAATGAATATGTTCTGAGCTGTTATGTGAAAATGAAAAAATATGTCGAAAATTCAGATAATAAAGATAACCTATTAGCGGGTTTGTACAATAGAATGATTCATGTTGTCCTAACAACAGCAGTCAGCGGTTATTTCAACCCAGCTAACACAGCTTCATACCAGGATAAAGTTATCGGTTATAAAAAATTTCTGTCACATCCTCTTATTAAAGAGTCAATGAAAAAAGCGTCATTAAACAGTGTTAACACGACTAAAAGAATAACGCTTTTCTTTGTGAAACATCGCTGTTTTTTACTTGTTAGTTTTATTGCGAGGCTAAGAAAAAAGCAACTTCAAATGAGGTAGACATGAGGAGGCGAGAATAGTTTTTATTTATATATTGATGATTATTCTTTCCATTGCAGCGGGACGTTTGCTCAGTGTTAAGTTTACACTAGAGGAAAAAATAATTGATGGTCAAAAAGTTTATTTATGGATGATGTTTTTGATTTTTTTTCTGGTGATGGGTTTGCGGGCACCCTCGGTTGGCACGGACACTCTGCTATACGGCCAGTTGTATAGAACTATAGGAAGCTACAACTCTCTTTTAGATGCGCTAGAAAACCCACAACTCCAATCAGCGCCTGCCTATATTCTAATAAGCCGTTTTCTGAATTGGTTTTCGAGTGACCCTCAGATATTGTCGATTGCAACAGGACTTTATATATCTGCTTTTTTGTTTCTTTTCATATTGAAAACATCCAAGGATATCCCGTTGTCGGTATTCAGTTGGATTGGACTTGCACTGTTTTTCTCAAGCATGAATACTAACCGTCAGTATATGGCTATGGTCACTCTGCTTTACGGATTATTCTGCTTATTTGAAAAATTTAAAAACTTGAAAGGTTGGCTTCTGATACTTCTAGCGCTAGGGTTGCATCAAACATCCTTTGTTGCAATTGCAATTGTTATGTCAGGAATGTTTTTGGCGACCAAAGTAAAAGACAATCGGCTGATTATTATTATCTCTTCTGCCGCTGGAATAATCCTTTCTTTTTTATTGCCAGTAGGCATCAATTTTTTTAATATGCTATTCCCGCGTTATGCAAGATATACAGTTGGTTACTCTGCTATCTTTGATTTTCTCGGTCAGGGTAGAGTTATAATTTTGTACGTGTTTCTATTTTCGTTATGCTTGCTGGTTTTGTTCGGTAAAAAGTCGGATAACGATGACAAAGTGGATAATTTTTGCCAAAAGATATTTCCTGCGGTTATCTGTATGACGATATTTGGAATTTTTAACAATGATATAATCCTTGCAAATAGAATCGTATCCTACTTTATAGCTCTTTATATTTGCATTATACCATATGTATTGAATAGATATAGTGGTGTATCGAGGATTTACTTACGAGCTGGGATAATTTTAGCTTTGAGTATTTATGCCGGCATTGCTATGTGGGAAGGTATAAGTGGGTCTACACCATATAGATTTTTCTGGCAGTAACTAATAAAGATGTCATTCTTAGTATACGCATTTGCAACGTTTTAGATATGAGATTATTTTGTGCATATTGCTCGCGAGAATGCGTTTAACCATAAAACTGTCTAAATATGTGTTGACTATTCAGCCAAATAAATAAGGAGTGATTAAGTATGACAAAGTTTCGTAAAAAGCTGAAAGAAATTATGCCAGAAAAATTAAAATACTTTCTCTGGCCTATTATTCATATTGGTCGTTTTGCCACTATAAGAAAGAACGTACGTTATTCATTAAGTATATCGGAAGGAAAATCTAGACGTATATTTAGATTTAGGGCTTGTGAACATGGAAATGTTGGAGATCAGGCTATAATGCTTGCGGAAAACAAGTTTTTTGACAATTATAGTGAAAATTGTATCAACATCTCAAAGATTATGTGGATTTACGCAAAAAGCATGATTAAACGTAATTTGAATTCAAATGATTTAATTGTTATGCATGGTGGTGGTTACATTGGGACTTTGTGGCCAACTGCTGAAAAGCAAACACGAGAGATTATTAAGTCATTTCCTAATAATAAAATTGTTTTTCTCCCCAATACAATATTTTTTGAAGATAGTCCTTATGGAATGAAGGAAGTAATGAAAACAAAGCGCATATGGGAAGAACATGGAAATATTCATATTTGTGCACGAGAAAAACAGAGTTATGATTATTGCCGTTCACATTTAGCCCATTCTGTATCATTGATTCCGGATATAGTTTTATATTTGAATAAGCAAAATAAGGAAACTCATCGTAGTGGAGTGCTTTTGTGTTTCCGTTCCGACCAAGAAACGGTGTTGAAAAAAAGCGAAATTTGCAACCTGATCAACGAGTTAAAAAATCGTTCACTTGAGTACATGATTACAGATACAGTTCAACCATACGATATACCTTTTAGTATGTGTGAAGACGAAGTGAATAAAAAACTTGATGAGTTTCGAGCGTCAAAACTCGTAGTCACAGATAGACTCCATGGAATGATTTTTGCCGCCATTACGGGGACTCCGTGTGTGGCAATAAATAATATATCCAGGAAAGTAGAAGGAGTCTATCAATGGATAGATTATCTGGACTATATTAAGTTTGTGTATAATCCAGAGGAGATGTTTCATGAAACAAATAATTTGTTATCAAAGGATTTAAATGCCACGTGGGATAATACGCCATTAATGAAGCGTTTTGAAAAATTATCGAAAATCCTCGAATTGAACGAAATATAAACCAAAATTAGTGAACGAGGACGTATCATCCTCCGACTAGGGTGTGAGAAACACTGATTGCATCAATAAAAATTTTAATTATGACAGCAAACCCTAACTAGGCTGAATTGATAATTAGAATAGTAAGCTGTGAACCCTTACAAGCTAGAGACTTTATGCTTGTGATATTTTTACCTTTACAAAAACATTAGCTATGTAATTTTTAGGATATAATTATATATATCCAGACACTTTAATGTATACATCCAAATCACTTGCGCTGTAGAGCCGATAGGGTTTCATTTTAAGAATGAAAATCCATAATAAACTGTTTTTCGATGCAACTTAAAAATTCGATTTGTGCAATTAGTTTTTGAACAAAATATCAGATTCAAAATAATATAATTTAAGGATGTCATATATAATATGCAAGTAAAGCAAACACTTATAAAATCTTCAATACTCCTAGCAATAGCTACAATGTTGGCTCGTATTACTGGATTTGTCCGCGAAGTTGTGTTGGCAGCTGTTTATGGTGCGGGATCTATGTCTGATGCTTTTATTATTGCGTTTGCGATTCCTGACTTGTTACTGGTGTTCGTTGGCGCATCGATGGCTGCAAGCTTTATTTCAATGCATCATAAAGTGAATGCAAAAGCACAATTTGCAAGAAATGTTATGACATTTCTATTCATACTAGGTATAGTGTTTTCTATAGTGTTTTCAATATTTCCTGAAGTGCTTGTGAGACTCTTTGCTTTTCATTTAGCCGGAGAGACATTGGAAATTGCAGTATTCTTCATGCGTTACATGGTATGGACTGCAGTATTCATATTTTTTATTGATATTCTTGCAGCACAACTTGAAATACATGGAGCGTTTTTCTTTACAGGAATACGCCTTATATGGCGAAATGTTGCTGTGATTATTGGGTTCATATTAGGCTCAATGTATGACAATAATATGATTGTAGCACTTTCACCTGTTGTAGGAGTTGCGTTTAGTATGTTAGTGTTATCAATTATTTGTCGAAAGTATGATTTTGTATATCGACCATATCTGGATTTGCGCTCACCTGATATGAAACAACTGTTTATTTTGGTCGGTCCCATTATGCTTTCAACTGCATCTACTCAAATAAAGTTAATAGTGATGAGAAATTTTGCGGCAACACTGCCTGTGGGAAGTATTTCATTTCTTAACTATTCAAGTCGTGTAACAGGATTATTTATTGCGTTATTTGGACACGCACTTTTTACTGTTTTGTATCCATTTATGTCTAAACTAGCTGCAAACGACAATTTGCCTAAAATAAGAAAGGCTCTAACTCAAAGCTTGATGTACATAACTGTAATTATGTTGCCGATTTGTGTTGGATTGATTGTTTTAGCGGAGCCTGGTATACGTATTATGTTTGAGCGTGGAGAGTTCAGCGCTTCAGATACACAAAATACAGCTGCTATCCTTAGATTGCTTGCACCTCTAGCACTCGCCGGCAGTATAAGTCCTCTACTTATGCGTGCATTTTATGCAATTAAAAATACAAAGACTCCCGCATATCTCTCAATTGTAGCTGTGCTTATAGGAATTGGTCTTAATTTTTTGCTGATTGGCCCATTTGGTGCGGAGGGTCTGGCACTATCCTCAACTATATCCGTAATTGTATTAGCGATATTACTTCTCATCGCCCTTCGTAAAAAACTTGGAAACTTAGGGCTTCGAACCAATCTTCCGGAGCTTATAAAAGTCGTGTTTGCCACAGGAATCATGGGTGTCGGTGCATGGTTTGCGGCAGGTGCTCTACCGCTTATGACTGTTCCAATATGGCAGAGCATAATACTTTGTGCTGGACTTGCAGGCGTATCGGTACTTGCGTACTATGGTCTTCTGATTCTGATGAGAAGCAGAATAGCTTTAGATATTACTAATATGGTTGTGAGGCTTGTTAAGAAACGCAGAGAGCGTGCGAATTAGTACATAGCGTTCATCGTATTTGCACGGCATCCGGCACGTGATTCGCATAACATCCAGCATCTCACAAATAATCTCATGTATAAAGTAGTATAAACAATATTGTGCTGGGAAAGAAGAGGATAACCCTGGCTGGGATGGTCTTCACGAATTATAGACTTAAACGAAGTCTGTTCTGGCAGATAACGACATTTTGAAGAATTGTGGGCGTGTATATATGGATTTTGATTTTGATGTTATGAAAAAGAGCGAGATGCAATTCGTGAGATTAACGCACTTCACTTATCAGGATTTGAGAAGTGGCTCCGAAACTGCGGATTATCTGATAAGACAATCGAAAGACATTTGTCGAATGTGGATTTCTATATCAATGATTTTTTGTGTTACTATGATGCAGAGGATGTCCAGCAAGGTTGTTACAGCGTCAGTCCGTTCTTAGGTGATTGGTTTATCAGAAAAGCAATGTGGTCTAGTTGCACGGGCATCAAATCCAATGCTGCGAGTTTCAAGAAATTTTACTCGTATTTGCTAGCGGTTGAGGTCATTGATCAAAGAGGCTATGACATATTATGCAATACGATTAAAGATGAAATGCCTGAATGGCTGGATGCCATGAGGCACTATGATGATATGTTAAATAATGAGGATTGGTTTTAGAGACTAATGATCTTATTAGTTGACAATAAAATGCGGGTGGCAATTATGCCACCTGATTGCTACAATATTAGTTTACGTTACTCGGTTGCGCCGGATTTTATTTTTTCAAGAGCTTCGTCTGGAGACATGCCTTTTTCTATAAGTGAAGCAAGCATCTCAGCGCCTTCGGCAATGCCCTCAACTTTGCCTATAGCGATGCCTTCAGCAAGACCTTCAGCTCTATTTTCTTCAGCGATGACTTTCTTCTCGGCATCAGCATCGTATTCCCAGTTTAGCATCTTGCTTACCTCCTTGTAGTGTCCGGTTAAAAATGCTGCAAGTATATCCTCGTCAATACATGAATCGATTGCCTTTGCAATAGCAATATCTCGTGCCATTCCGGCTTCTTGGTTGTTTCGAATTTTATCAATCAACAATGAGTAACCTTGCAAATTTGAACTCTTTGTTAGCACAATGTCTCCGTTATCAATATTAATATCTATGATTTTTGCTGTAAGCTCAAGTGCAGGTTCAGAATCACGAACGATAAACGCATCTGAAAGCTTCAGCTCATGTTCTGTAATCTTCTGTGCGCCATTGTATAGCACATAAAACTTTGGAGTTGGTATTTTAACCAATTTGCTTCCAAACAGCTTATCTCTGTCAATAACATACGTATTAAGTATATCTGAAGCATATGATAGTAGTCTAAGTGGCATGTTTTTTGAAAAAGAGCTTTGATGCTCGTAAAATATAACCAGCTGATCATCAATGCAAGCAGCCAGATCATTATTGCGTATTAATAGCTCATTTGCCGGAAGCGGAGTAACAACTGTATCCATCGGAAAGTGTTCATCTGCTACAGCATTATATAGTTCGATGAAATGTTTACTGTCAGAAAACAATGTGCGAAACAGCGTGTCTTTGTATTGTCGTCCTGATTTTTGTGGTTGTGATAATGTATTTTCCATGATTATGCAACTACCTTTCTTATTTTACCATATGATTATTGCGATGTGAATAGCTTTTTTGCAAATGGCATGAGAACATCGTAGCACAGTAGAAAAGGCATTTCCATAATCGTTTGTTTCATCATTTTGGAGGCCAGATGGTGATGTTTTCAACATATATTTCGAGAAATATTTTAAGAGTTCCAACTTAGATGCAGTTTTTTCAACTTAAGTGTGTATGAGTTTTTAGCAAAAGAATGCTTTGGCTTCATGCCGAGCAAGGAATCAATAACATGTTGCAGAGGTCTCCGAGCAGAATTGCTGATACTGCACCATACAAACCAAAGTTACTACTGCCGCATGAAGTGTGTATTCGCATTCAGATTGGCACGCGATTCGCATAACATCCAGCATCTCACAAATAATCTCATGTATAAAGTAGTATAAACTCTAGTAGATTTTGGTGTAAGTGGAATCTGTCTGCGATCTGCATAGCATCTGGTAGTATGTCTTGAACTGCAGATGCGTAAGCACTTGCCCTATCTCTTGTGACAACTTAACATGCTGATTGTTTCTTAGCCATTTCTTTAGTGTTTCACTGTCGCGCCCCTCAAGTATCTCCACCGGTTTATGTGTTGCTTCATCAATGATTACTGTGCCGTATCTATGCCGCTTCTTAAATGCGAAATCATCTATACCTACAACTGATCCGCAAACAGGTTGCTCTTGCAACTCAAAACGTTTGGTCAACATACGGATTACTGTGTCGCCACTTACAATGATATTCATTTTTTTACATATTCGCGCACAACCCTCACAACTCGTCTCCATTGCAAGCGTACAAATGAAATCGACACAACGCTCGGTCAGTCGACTATATGAGTTTAGGAAGCCATTATATTTACAGATCAATTAAGTATTTCTCCTACAGAATACACTAAGGCTACGTCACATCAATGTCGGAGATTGACTGCTCGGCATAACATTGGCACGTTGCTTTGGAGAACACATAGGCATAAGAAGTAACGTGTTGTTTTAAGTCGAAAGCTATGTTAACATAAACAGAACAGCTAATGCTATAATTTATTGTTATTTATGGATGAATGAGGATGAGCATAAAAATGAATAAAAGGAAACTGTATGCATTTAGTAAGAAGTATCTAAATCCCAAAACTATACAACCAATTGTGTTGTTGATAGTGTTGGCGTTTTTAATTTTGCATAAGCACAACAACAATATGCTAGACTTTCATAATTTAATTGATTTTACTGTCTTTGGAGCCATTGTCCTGGTTTTGATATGTACGGCAATCGCGAATTTGTTATCTAAAGTCATTATGAAATTTTGCGAGGACTCTGCAAAACTGCATACTAATTATGACCAACTTATGGCTAGATACCCTCTGCCATCATCAAAGTTTTTTAAATTCGATTCACCTGCGGTCCCACTCGAAAACAATATAATCAATGACAGCATTAAACATACGGTTACCTTCCCAGTAATCCCCCTTTGGTTGAAGCAATATGGCGACAATAAATATGTTATTGCCATCGAAGATGATAAGTACAAAAATTACAAATTACCTACGCAAGTTGCAGAGCACTCAACCGATCTCATGAGTGCACACATCTTCTCAGATACTTACAATAATGTTGTTATTCGGTTGGATGACATACAGTCGAATCAGTACAAAAGCATTAAATTGGTTACATCAAGAACAAATTATTTTGACTCATTAATAACAAATCGGGCAATGGATTACAGCTTTAAAGTTGGTAAAACCATACGAGATATTTACGAACCCGGTCCGTACCTCAATGAACTTTCAAGATCAAAACTTTCAAACCATCTTGGCTTTAACGGCTTTGTTGAGTTTAGCGATGGTATGATTGTGTTTGCTCGGAGAGCCGGAAACGTTTCTATAGGTAAGAATATGCTTAGCGTCAGCGTTGAAGCAGCGTTAAAAGCGAAATATGCTTTGAACAGTGATTTAGAGTTTACAGCTGGCGGGCTTAGTCACGCCATTTGCAAGACCATTAAAGATGAACTCAACATTAGTATGGGTGAAAAATCGGATTTTTGTAATCATATTATTGCATTTTACCGCGATGTTGTTGAGGGCGGCAAGCCACAGTTTTTATTTTACGTAAAGAATAATGACATGACATCTGATGAAATGAAAGAGCACTTTAACTCTCGTAATAAGCTAAACAAAAAAAATACTGATAGGGCTGGTAATGCACTACATTTCCTTAGTCGCAGTGAGTTGGCACGATGTGCTCTCTCAGCGAACAAGCTGATTCTACCAAGCGATGTAGCACAACGAGAAGGTAGAAAAGAGTTTACAATGATGCCATCATCTTCTGCGTCTATTGCTATGATGCTAAAATATTTCGCTGGTGAGGCTAATGTTGAAGGTCATTGATATCAGGGCAAGAGTCGATTCATTGGCTGTATGCATGGGAAAATCCACACCCTGAAACGGAGATCGCAAGTATTGAAGTCAAACATAAGTCAGAAAAAATGATCTTATTAGTAGGCAATAAGATGCGGGTGGCAATTATGCCACCCGTGCAAAATTTAGGCGTCGTTACTGTGAGTGCGTAACTGTGTTTCAAGCTTTGCAATGAGTGCGTCTTTCTCGGCGATCTCTGTGTCTTTCTCGGCGATCTCTGCCTCTTTTTCTGCGATCTCTGTGTCTTTCTCGGCGATCTCTGTGTCTTTATCGGCGATCTCTGTGTCTTTCTCGGCGATCTCTGCCTCTTTCTTGGCAACAGAGTCTTGTAAGTCTCGCAAATACTTTTCTGCTTGCGCTTGATCATGTCCTGCTTTTGAACGCATACGTTCGATTTCTTTCATTTCAGCTGAACTTCGCACGCGACGATAGGCTGTTACTGCTTCTACCATTACCGGCACCCCCGTTGCTTCAATTTTGTTAAATTCTTCTTCAGTGTTTGCTTGGAATAACTTTAACCATAATTCTTGTGTGTTATTAATATCTAATAACTCCGGTAGCTTAGCAAGTTCATAATAATGCAAGCTCATTTTATCTGTTAACTGTGTGTGGCGTGTGACTTCGAGAGCTTGGAATTCCGAATGAAATTCGTCACAGTCAAAGAGTGGAAACGCGACAATGCATATAACGATTGTGCGAGGTAGTAATGAATAATTTTGCTTTTCTCTAAGTGCGGTAGAGAAATCTCTTGCCCAATAGTATAAGCTACGCTCCGGGAAATTTCCTTCATCTTGTACCTGTACCTCAAGATCCACTCTTTGACCATCAATTATCATGTTGATATCAAGTCTGCAGTACTTATCACCCAAGTTTTCCGGGTACATTTCCGGATTAGTAATCTCAAATTTTTCTATACTTTCATATTCAATTTCGAGTAAATCAGCAACAAGTCGCTTTAGTAGATCTTCGTATTTTGTAAACAGAAGTTTGAATAAACTATCGTCTTTCAACGTATACATGCGTTTAGCCATGGTTAACTTCTCTCTTTCTATAAATTTAGCATATTTACTTAGTAATTGCAATGCTTTTCGTTGTGTTGAGTATGAAAATTACTAAGCGAGTTATTGTTATCGTAACATATCGAAAGAGGCTTTTCTATAATCGTTTGATTCATCATTTAAACGGCGGGATGGTGAAAATTTTAACGCATTTTGCGAGTAAAGATTTAAAGTTTCCAACTATCAAGCGGTATTTTCCAACTTAAATGTGTAAGAGTTTTTTGCAATTTTGATGGCCTGGCACTATAATGGTAACAAGTGTGCAAAGTTAGACGCAGTTCTCTGAACATCGGCAATGGGTCAGTGAGCTCGTGTGAAAGGAATGATTATAATATGCAAGTAGGTATAGTAGGTCTCGGTCTTATTGGAGGTTCACTCGCCAAAGCGTACAAGCGAACCGATGGGATTCGTGTTTTGGGTTATGATATAGACAAATCAATCATTGACTTTGCGGCTCTAGCTCAAGCGATCGACGGACCGCTATCAGACGCTGATTTGGCTGAATGTGATTGCATATTGCTGTGTACTTTCCCACAAGGAGTCATCGACTGGGTGAAAGAAAAGGCACCGCTTTTAACAGGTACAACGGTCATTGACTGCTCCGGAACTAAAGCACGTATTTGTGATGTGTTGTTTCCGATAGCAGAGGACAATGGTTTTACTTTCGTCGGCGGACACCCTATGGCAGGTATGCACCAGTCCGGATTTAAATACAGCCGTGAAGATTTATTCGATGACGAACCAATGGTTATTGTGCCACATAGCTTTGAAGATATTCGTCTTTTTGACCGTATCCAAAAGCTTCTAGCTCCTGTGGGTTTTGGACGGATTTCAGTGACAACCGCACAGGAACACGATGAGATTATTGCATTCTCCAGCCAGCTGGCACACGTGGTCTCGAACGCCTTTGTCAAAAGTCCAACAGCATCCAAGCATAAGGGTTATTCAGCAGGCAGCTATCGGGATTTGACTCGTGTTGCCTGGCTCAATCCCGATATGTGGACTGAATTGTTCTTAGAAAATCGAGATGACTTGCTAAAAGAAATTGATTTTTTCATTTCATCGATGCATCAGTATCGTGATGCGTTGGATGCCTGTGACGAGCAGACTCTTCGAAAATTGCTTGACGAAGGACGACTTCGCAAGCGTGAAGTAGATGGACCATGATGAAAAAATTAAGTTAACTCACATAAGGATTTTGTCTGCTGTGTTGTCATATATTAAGCTTTTGAAAAATTATGAGGCGAACGTTGAAAAACCCTAGCAATATCAATGGGAAATCGAGAAATTATAGTTGAAATATGTCACGGATAATGCTATGGTTTTAGTATGATGTACATTGAGTTGTTACGTATCGTGATTCAGGAAAACAAGGATTAATACTTGACGCTTTACTAATTACTCACTATAATGAGTAATTAGTAAAGTGTGGTGAGTTAACATGGGAGAGCATATGTATAGCAGATTTTTAGTTGCACAATTAATTGACAGATTAAGAGAACCCCGTCGCTTTATCCAAATTGTTTCTGGCCCAAGACAAACCGGAAAAACGACTGCGGTAACACAAGTACTTGAAAAACTTGATATACCATATCATTTTGTTAGTGCAGATGACCCAAGTATTTCTTCGACAGAATGGTTAAGAAATGAATGGGAGCTAGCTCGGATTCTCTCAAAACAATCAGAAGCGATTTTAATTGTGGACGAAATTCAGAAAATTCTTGGCTGGTCATCAGTTGTAAAATTACTTTGGGATGAGGATAGTAGATTAAATACAAGGTTAAAAGTATTGTTGACCGGATCCTCCGCTCTTTTGTTGCAAAAAGGACTTGGAGAATCATTAATGGGAAGATTTGAAGTGCTATATTGTCCACACTGGAGTTATGCAGAGTGTAAAAAAGCCTTTGAATACGATTTAGACGATTTTCTTCTTTTCGGTGGTTATCCGGGTGCATCCTCATTAATTAGTGATGAAGGACGATGGGCAAGATATATGGGCACATCAATTGTTGAGCCAACAATTTCACAAGATATCCTACAGATGGAGGAGGTAAGAAAACCTGCACTTCTAAAATCGTTATTTATGTTGGGTTCGAGTTATAGCGGTCAAGAGTTATCATTCACAAAAATTCTTGGACAACTAAATGATGTTGGTAATACTGTCACATTATCACATTACTTGGATTTGCTCGGAAAAGCCGGTATGCTAACAGGTTTACAAAATTATTCCGGAAATAAAATAAGGGTGAGAAAGAGTTCTCCCAGATTTTTAGTGTTTGACACTTCGTTGCTTACATATACCGAAGGTACGAATCGAAAATCAATGCTAGACGATAAAGTAAA
>Ga0123355_10000595_pt1 | contig 48799 bp, 47 predicted proteins | sample TergutEmb28metaG_3_FD_89872 | JGI IMG/M metagenome (GOLD analysis project Ga0123355, IMG submission 89872) | Embiratermes neotenicus P1 segment gut microbial communities from Petit-Saut dam, French Guiana - Emb289 P1 | ecosystem: Host-associated > Arthropoda: Insects > Digestive system > Gut ...
CGCTCGTAGCGGCAAAAAAAGCCGACCTGATGCCGTGCGCAATAAAGTATACCATAACAATCCCGGACTTACACCTCGTTTTCATTCATCGGGGTGTAACGCAGCTTGCATGAAGTTTATTTTACGGGAATTGGTTTCCCTTTCAGCACATAATATAAGCCGAATTCAAGTGAAATTTTGAGGAAACAGAAGTAATCACGTGATTTTTGGAGTTTTTAGCCACTGATTGGTCAGGAAAGGTCAAAATAAGAGTTGCTGAATCATGGAGAAAGGCGTATTATAGATTAAGGTCAAAGATGGTCAAAGTCAAACCAAGGGGGTGAAGCGGTGAGAGTAAGTGATATCATAGCCGGATTTATTGATGACATGCTCAATCAGCTCGGCGGAACGGCGGAGCTTCAGCGCGCGGAGCTTGCGACAAGGTTTAACTGTGTACCGAGTCAGATAAACTATGTTATTTCGACGCGTTTTTCACCGGAGCATGGGTATATTGTTGAAAGCAGACGCGGCGGCGGCGGTTTTATCAGGATTACAAGAGTTGAGATGGAACCGGAAAAGCTGATTATGCACACGGTAAACGCCATAGGCGATGAGATAGATATAAATTCGTGTTCGGCGCTTATAGCGAATCTGCTCCAAGGTGGCGCGATAAGCGAGTTGCAGGCGCGGTTGATGCTGTCGGCTACAGGAAACAACGCGCTACGCCCGGCGCGGGTAGAGCAGCGGGACACGCTGCGGGCGAGTATTTTTAAACAAATGCTGATTAACACACTATAATACTGGGAGGTATAAAACATGAAATGTCAAAATTGCGGAAAGAATGAAGTAAATTTTCACTATTCATCTAATATAAACGGATGTGTGACTGAGACAAAGTTGTGCGCCGAGTGCGCACGTCAATCGGGGTATGATATGGGTCGGATGTTCACAGGCTCCAACATGGCCGACGGATTTTTCCCCGGAGTTTCCGGCTGGAGGGGCGGATTTGCGTCCGCGTTTGGATTTATAGCGCCGCGGCAGTTTGCAGAGCAGCCGCAGATGGGTATACTAAATGAGGCCGGTAAAATCTCCGAAGAGATTGAGAAAAGTCAGGAAATTGACGAAGAGATGAAAAAACGGCGCGAAATCAACGTCATTCGTGAAGAAATGCGCATGGCCGCTGAAAACGACGATTTTGAAAAAGCGGCGCAGCTGCGCGACAAAATCAAAGAACTTGATGAATAAGGGTGCGATATGCGCCCGCTAAGCCAAATAAAGGAGGCAAATACAAATGAGATTTGAAGACAGATTCACAGAACGCGCGAAAAACGCGTTTGAGCTCGCGCAAGCGGCCGCGTCTGAATTGGGACACGGATACGTCGGCAGTGAGCATATATTGTTAGGATTATCCAGAGAAGGCGGAGGCGTGGCGGCAAAAGTCCTACGGGAAGCGGGGCTTGAGAGTCAGCTTATCTTCGACCTGATCGTAAAAAACGTCGGCAGAGGCGGCAGGGGAGAGATCCCGACACAGGGCCTGACCCCGCGGGCGAAACGCATTGTGGAAGTCGCGGTTATGGAGGCCAACAGATTAGGCCACAGCTACATGGGAACAGAACATTTGCTGATGGGCATTATACGCGAGTATGACAGCGTTGCCGCAAAGCTGATTGTCGTCACCGGCGTGGATCTTAATAAGATTTACACAGACATAATAAACGTGTTCGGCAGCGGAGAATATAAACCTGCAAGGCAGTCGGCCGGTAAGTACAAGAAAACGGAGACAAAGACGCTTGATCAGTTCAGCCGGGATTTGACAGAGGCCGCCGCCGACGGGGCGCTTGACCCTGTTATCGGCAGGGAAAATGAGATTCAGCGCGTTATACAAATACTCTCACGTCGGACGAAGAACAACCCGGTGCTGATTGGTGAGCCAGGTGTCGGAAAAACGGCGATAGCCGAAGGGCTGGCGCAGAGAATTATAGAGGGCGACGTGCCAGAAACGCTGCTGAACAAACGCGTGGTTACGCTGGACTTAACGGGAATGGTCGCCGGGACGAAGTATCGCGGGGACTTTGAAGAGCGAATCAAAGCGGCGATTGAAGAAGTGATGAAAGCCGGGGACATAATACTGTTCATCGACGAGATGCACACGATCATAGGTGCAGGCGCGGCCGAGGGCGCAATTGACGCGGCGAATATAATCAAACCCGCGTTAGGCCGCGGAGAGATGCAGATTATCGGCGCGACGACGCTGAATGAATACAGAAAACATGTTGAAAAAGATGCGGCGTTAGAGCGCAGATTCCAGCCAGTGACGGTGAATGAGCCGACGCAGGATGAATCGGTGCAAATTTTGATGGGGCTGCGTGATAAATACGAGGCGCACCACAAGCTGAAAATCACCGATGAGGCGATTGAAGCCGCTGTTAAAATGTCAAGCAGATACATCAATGACAGATATCTGCCCGACAAGGCGATAGACCTTATTGATGAGGCGGCAAGCAGAGTCAGGATTGACAACCTAAAACTGCCGCCTGACCTGAAAGACCTTGAGACGCAGAAAGAAGCGCTGGCAAAGGAAAAAGAGGCCGCTGTGCAAAGCCAGGACTTTGAACGTGCCGCCGGTCTGCGCGACAAAGAAAAGCAGCTGGGCGAGGTTATTGAAAGATCCCGAAAGAATTGGGAAGACATCAGAAGCGGCAACTCGGGAAGTGTGGAGCCGGAGGATATCGCGGCGGTCATATCAGGCTGGACCGGGATTCCGGTAACAAGCATCACCCAAGATGAAGGAGAGAAGCTGCTTAAAATTGAGGAAAATCTGCATAACCGCGTTGTCGGCCAAGATGAGGCCGTCACGGCGGTGGCGAAGGCACTCAGACGCAGCAGAGTCGGCTTGAAAGACCCGAAACGCCCGATAGGCTCGTTCCTGTTCCTGGGGCCAACAGGCGTGGGCAAGACAGAACTCTGCAAAGCACTTGCCGAGGCGATGTTCGGAGATGAAAACGCCATGTTGAGAGTCGATATGTCAGAGTACATGGAAAAGCACACAACGTCAAAACTAATCGGCTCGCCGCCCGGATACGTCGGCTATGACGAGGGCGGGCACTTGACCGAAAGAGTGCGCAGAAGACCATATTCGGTGCTGTTGTTCGATGAAATCGAGAAAGCGCATGAGGATGTGTTCAACATTATGCTGCAGGTCATGGAAGACGGGATATTGACCGATTCGCAGGGACGGCGGGTTGATTTCAAGAACACGATAATCGTTATGACCTCTAACGCCGGGGCGCGGAATATCACTGAAAACCGCACAAAACTGGGCTTTACCGCAGGCAGTGGAGACAGTGAAAACGCGGAATCCGCACAGTTGAAAGAGCTGGTTATGGAAGAGGTAAAACGCGTGTTCAAGCCGGAGTTCTTGAATAGGATCGACGAGACGATCGTGTTCCACAAGCTCAGCGAGGAGAACATTCTTGATATCAGCTACAAAATGCTGGACATTGTGACAGCCCGGATGGAAACTATCGGCGTTAAAATGATTGTAGATCAGTCCGCCGCGGTGTTGCTTGCGGAAAAGGGATTCGACCCTGTATACGGAGCCCGGCCATTAAGGCGGGCGATACAGTCAGCCGTTGAAGATGTGGCGGCGGAGAAAATTCTTGACGGCAGCATTCAAAGCGGCGACAGCGTGACAGTAGCGGCGATTGACGGGAAGATAGAGTTCACGAAAAGTGAAGTGACGCAGCAGGAATATGTGACGGTGTAAACACTGTAGGGCCGACCACCCTGGTCATCTGTGGATGATCAAGGGTGGTCGGCTCTACGGAGTCTCTAACCAGCGCGGAGCCGGACATATTACATGTCCGGCTTTTGCTATGTCTTAAAACGCTTGACACTGTAAAGAAAATGATGATATCTTTAAGATGGTATTATAGTGGGAAAGGATAGTGCTTAAATGAAAAAGAAATTTTTCACCCTTGCGATGGCTTTGGCAATGCTGCTGACAATACTTGCGGCCTGCGTGGAGAACGTGCCCTTCGAACCCCGGTCGGCTGAGCGGCTGCCGGAAGTTGCGGCTTACGAAGAAAATTCGCCGGTGCGGGAGGAAGATGACGAGAAAGAGGATGGACCTCCCGAACGGCAGGAACGCGGACCAGTGCGCGGCGTCTGGGAAGACAACGTGTTCACAAGCGAATACTTGGGCCTTAGATTTGTCATGCCCCACAGTTGGGTGGCGACTACTGACGCGGATATAGCGGATCTGATGGGATTAGGCGCGGATATGATGGCGATATCCGGAATTGAAATTCCCGGTGAATTCTGGGATATGTTCGATTTAAGGGTGTTAATTGATATGGTGGCAGGTAATCCCATTGCCGGCTCAAGTGTCAAAATTGCTTTTGAAAGACTCACATTTCCCGTGAGAGGGATTTCCGCTGCTGAATACATAGCATTGACTGCGGAGCAACTTGAGCAGATTGGCATGGGCGTTAATTTAGATTTCCCGGGAACTGTAAGAATTGGCGCTTACGATTGGTACTCTTTTGGAACGGCAATGTATCTGCCGATGGGCGTGGTTGCCTATGGTCGGCAGTTTATTAACGTGCAGGACGGCTTTGTCAGGACTATCGGAATCACAGGTGCTGACCCGGAAGCGCCTGTTAACGAGGTATTGGCTATGTTCATCGGTCTGGAAGACCCCATTCCGGAACAAGCCGCCCCGGAAGAAGTTGCGATAGAGCACGCGGAAGCATTAGTCGGTACATGGGTGTGGGATGAAGATAATACCTATAGATACGTTTTCTACGCCGATGGACGCGGTACACGCGGATTCCCTTGGATGACAGAGGAGTTCGAGTGGAGAACAGAGGGCGGTGACCACTTGCTGATTGGTATTACGGCTTTTGCAGTGGAAAGCTGGACATTTACGATAAACGATGATGTGCTTACCATAGACAGCAGACAGATACCAGGATTGACATTTAATTATTACAGAAACTAAAACAGCGCGGAGCCGGACATTTTATTTGTCCGGCTCCGCTTTTCTCATTGCGTCTCGTATTCAGGCACATCCTCAAAATCCTGCTTATCGCGGGGTCTATGCGGCTCGCCTTCAAACTCTACTCTCGGGCGGCCACACTCCACGCGATCTTTGCCGATTTCAACATTGGCGCCGAACACCACAGGTATTTCAACCCTTATCCTCTGCGAAATAGTAAAACAGCAGTGGCCGCGCCGTTCACATCTGCCATCCTCCGTCACCACTGGTCTGCCGAAGCACTCAACAGTGACGGGGCCGGTTATGGCAAACGGCCTGATTTCAACAGGCTGACTTATCGTGGCAACCTGACTGGCGACTGTCGGACAGCTACCGCTATGTGTTGTGTTAACATTATCACTCATGGTTTAACACTCCTAAATGCTATGTTAGACCGCAAATATTATTTCGGTCACTATTATCATATGCCCGCATACGGCTTGTTGACATTAGCGTGCGAATAATTATATAATGTATTTCATTATGATTTTGAGGTGTATATAAGTTGAATCTCTATGAATATGAAGGCAAGGCTATATTGGCAAAACACGGCATACGTGTTCCAAATTCGGTTTATGTCGCTGACGAGACTGAACTCGGCAAGCTTGAGGACATGACATATCCGTGCGTGATCAAGGCGCAGATCCTGCAGGGAGGCCGGGGCAAAGCGGGCGGAATCCGGCCTGTTAACAATGTTGAAGAGGCGAGGGCGGCAGCGCGGGATCTGCTATCGAAAGAACTGAAAGGCGAACGGCTTGCCGGTGTGCTGGCTGAGGAGCAGGTTAGTATAGCAAAAGAGCTGTACTTAGGTATCACTGTTGACGATGTTGCCGGGAAGCCGCTTTTGATAATATCGGCCGAAGGCGGCATTGAAATCGAAAAAGTGGCCGAAGAGTCCCCTGAAAAGCTTGTGAGGTGTTATCTTGAGCCGGGCGGAATGTTAGATTCCGACTCAGCGGTACAGCTCTGCCGTGAGGCGGGGATTGCCACAGGCGGTATGGTCGAGATAATCCGCGCATTGGAAAAAGCGTTCCGTGAGGAAGACGCGAATCTTATCGAAATAAATCCGCTTTGCGTGCTTGATGACGGCAGAGTCCTTGCCTGTGACGCGAAAGTGATTTTAGACGACTATGCGCTGTTCCGCCATCCGGACGCGCCGAAGCATGAGATGCTGGAGTACAACGAAGATCCGTTTGAGCGCCGGGCGAAAGACAACGAATATATCATGGTGCGTCTCGGCGGGGATATCGGCATTATCAGCGTCGGTGCGGGATATGGCATGGCGATTGTTGACGCGGTTAAAGCCTACGGTGGCTCCCCGGCAAATTTCGTGGATCAGCTTGGCGGCACACCGTTTGAACGCACGATAAATGGAGTTCTGGACATGTCAGAGGAAGATCTGACGATCAAAACGGTTCTTATGAGCTTCATGTTAAGCGCTTCGTCGCTGGGCGGGCTTGTGGAGAGTATGTTAGAGCGGTTTAAATCGCGTCCGCCGCGAGTACCGATTTTCGGCAGTATAGGTGCAGCATCTGCCGCAGTGCGTGACATGGATTTACAAACGGCGGTTGAAAAGCTGGAAAGCGCCGGGATAAAAATGTTCCAAGACGCTCGGGAGGCAATCAAAGCTGCAATAAAATACGCCGGGGAGGTCGTGGAATGAGCATATTAGTTGATGAACGCACCAGTGTTATAGTATACGGCATAACCGGCAGCTATGGCGGTGCGCAAGTAAAAAGCATGATTGATTACGGCACGAATGTCTTGGGCGGCGTATCGGCAAGCAAAGCAGGGATGACGCACTTGGACAGGCCGATATTCGGTACGGCCAAAGAAGCGGTGGAAATGACAAACGCGAACACAGCAATATTCTATTTACCCGCCGGGGCAATAATGGGGGCTGTTACAGAGGCTATTGACGCTGGGGTAAAGCTGGCATTCATCGCGACGGAAGGTGTGCCGGTACATGATGTGATGATTCTGCGTGAAAAAGCGAAAGAGCGCGGTGTGTGGATAGTCGGGCCGAACTCCCTGGGATTAACCTCGCCCGGCAAAGCGTTTGTCGGTTCAATTGCGCCAGAGTTCACAAGCCCCGGCGGTATCGGAATATGCTCCCGCAGCGGCACGGTGTCACTTGCTATCTCGTCGCACTTGACGATGAATGGGATAGGGCAGTCCACGGTTATCAGCATGGGTGGCGACCCTGTGTTGGGGCGCAATCCTATCGAATATCTGTTGGAGTTCAACAAAGACGATGAGACGACGGCGATGGTTCTGATTGGCGAAATCGGCGGGATGAAAGAATACGAGGTGTGCGAAAGGCTCGGCGAACTGAATAAGCCGCTGATCGCATATATCGGCGGCAAAAGTGCGCGAGAGGGCAAAAGAATGGGACACATGGGCGCAATCATCGGCGGAGCTGGGCAGGACGCCAGAAGTAAAATGAAAGCCCTGGAACAAGCGGGAGCGATTGTTGTGGATACACTATGGGATATAGCCGATGTGATAAAAGGGCTGGGGTAATGATGAGTTACATTGAGAAAAATTCTGACGCGTGGGATAAGAACGTCGAAAGCAAAAACTTCTGGACTTTGCCTGTTTCGGCGGAAGATATCGAAAACGCCAGAAACGGGAAATGGGACATCGTCTTAACGCCGATAAAGCCCGTACCTAAAAGTTGGTTTCCTGCTGACTTCAAGGGATTAAAAGTATTGCTGGTGGCTGGCGGTGGCGGTCAGCAAGGTCCGATTTTATCTGCTCTCGGAGCAGATGTAACGGTATTCGACAACAGTAAAAAGCAACTTGAGCAAGACGAGTTCGTGGCAAATCGTGAAAACCTAATCATTAAAACGGTGCAAGGCAATATGCAAGATTTATCAGCTTTTGCAGATGAGTCATTCGATTTCATCATGCAATTCGCGGGATGCTTTGTTGATTCTGTTCTGCCTGTCTGGAATGAAACCTACAGAATATTGAAAAGCGGCGGTTCAATGCTTGCGGGGCATAACCATCCATTTGAATTTATTTTCGATGTTCCGGAAATGGAAAAAGGAAATCTTGTTGTCCGTCACAAAATTCCGTATTCTGATATTAAAGACTTAACGCCGGAGGAATTTGAGCGAGTCACAGCAGATGGAGTGTGTTTCGGCCATTCGCTGCACGATATGATTCAAGGTCAAATAGACGCAGGGTTTTTAATTGCCGGGTACTATGAAGATAGCGGATGTGGTTATGTATTGGACGAGTATATAGACACTTTCTTTGCAACTAAAGCAATAAAGGTGTAGTTGAAAAGGGGGCGGGGAGTTGAAGCTGACAAGAGATGAAGATAAGCTGATTTGCGTGCTGTATCGCGAATATTTAAAAGCTATCGATAACGGCGCTCCGCGGGAGAAGGCTACGGCTTTCGGGCACTCGGTTGATATTCAGAAGAGTTTACTTCCCGGCATTGACCCTGAACAGGTTGCGGCGGATTGTATAAGACTGCGTGACGAGGGGTTTATAGGCTGTTTTCAGGCCAAAAATATCGCGTATACCGTGCAGCTTGAAAATAAGGGCATACGGCAGATGGAAAAGCGGTTCCCAAAGGGACTTGAGAAGCTGGAGGAGTACATGGTGCAAACTCTTGAAATGGCGCAGGATGGGTATGCACTGTTCAAGTGAAGTTTTATACGGAGACGCGGCGATTGTCTCTCTTGAAAAATCAAAAAACAGCGCCCGGCAAATCAAACCGGGCGCTGTTTTTTGTAAGCTAATTTTCAAGCTGTTTGCCTAAAAACGCGGCGATTGTCTGCGCAAGCTTATACTCAACCTCGCCGACCTGCTTGTCCCCTTCCGAGAAGAACACGACACAACCCAGCACATCACCCTCTGACAGAATGGGCGCGGCTGTTTCGATTACATATTTATCGTTCCCGTCCGTCATTGGAATGCCGCGCTCACCACTTTTCCGCTGGTATTGACGGCGGCCTTCCATCAACTGTTCAAGTTCGTTACTGATATGTTTGTCAGAAAGCTCTCGCTTCGGCACTCCGCAGACGGAAATATACGTATCTCTGTCAGATACGGCGGCAAAGCAGCCCGCGGTTTTGTACATAGTCTCGCACAATTGGCCGGCGGAATCCGACCATTCTCCCATAGGGGAGTATTTTTTGAAAATTACCTCCCCGTCTTTTTCTGTATATATCTCAAGAGGATCTCCCTCGCGAATTCTCATTGTGCGGCGGATTTCTTTCGGGATAACTACACGTCCCAAGTCATCTATCCGGCGCACTATTCCGGTTGCTTTCATATCATGTGGCCTCCAATTTCGGTTTTTACAGCATTAGTATCCTCAGTATTATTTTGTATATTCAGATATTAATTTTTTTACCGCATATTGGCACCATGGTCGGCTTAACAAATCAACACAATGGCGTTATTCTCGAGGCTTTCTTTAGTGTAACTCATCATTGGCAAACCTACAACTGTAAAAAACAACCAAACGCAAATGTCTTGCATTTTATCAAGAGTTGTAATATACTATTAAGTTAGATTGGGCATTCTATAACTAATTTTATCAAGGTTCAGGAGGAATTATCTATGGATGGTAAGGGCAAATTCAAAAAAGGACTGCGAAGGCTTGTCACACTGCTGATTGTTTTGAGCTTTATAATGTCCACCATGGGCTCTGCTTTTGCAGGTAACTTCGGCGAAAGCGATGCGCACGAAGGGCTGGGATATTTGCCTATTGTTCCACTGTCTCCGTTTTATGTGACGTTTGAAGCCAATGGCGGAACCCATATTGCAGGCTGGGACCCACCGAATAACTCAATACCTAATACCGGTCCGGGCGGCACAGTTGCAAATATGGTGCCGGCCCCAACTCCGCCCACCGGTTTAACATTTAGACAATGGAACACGGCACAGAATGGCTCAGGCTCCGTATTTACAGGTGACACTCCTGTTACTGACGACATGTCGGTTTACGCGCAATGGGCCGCATTGATGACGTTTCACCTCAACGGCGGAGAGGGAACTGCGCCGGGATCATTCTTTATTTCACCGGGAAACTCCGTGGATACTGAACCCGGCATTAGCTGGCCGAATGATCCCACCCAGCTTGGCCATAATTTTGAAGGTTGGTTCACCTCGGCCATCGGAGGCACGGAAATCTTCTCAAATACGCCTATCAACGCTAACACTCCCGTTTTTGCGCAGTGGACGCCGATAGAGAATTTTACGGTTACGTTCAATCCCGCGCCTGGGAATCCGGCCGATGCGCAAATGACTCGGCAGGCCTTTGCGGGCCTCAGTATCGCCGCGTCATGGCCGGCGCTGAATAACCTCCCCGCGCCTGACTTTGGGCGTTCCGCTCCTCTGGCAACGCTTCCGGGCCGGACGTTACATAGCTGGTGGACGCTGGAGGGCGGGATGGATACTCTCGGAAGCACATTCTTTGCCCTGCCGAGAACTGGTGCGATTCAGTTTAACCACGCGCTTTTGCCGGTCAACAGCAATATGACGGTTTTTCCCCAATGGGTGGCGAGGGTGAGTTTTAATGCCAATGGGGGAAGCAATGCCCCCAACGGATACTATCGCGATATATTACCATCGGTGATTAATAATAATGGCTTCGGAACGGTTGATGCCGATGGTGTTGGCAGTGTTGGCGGAAACTCCGTTACTAATCCTCCATGGCCTGGATGGGACGGGACTTGGCCGTCGTCAGCCGACGGTATGCCGCCTGATCCGTCAAGGACCGGGCATCAGTTTATCGGCTGGGTCTCGGCGCCTCCGGCTCCTTGGATGCCGCCTGTGCTGGCACCTGGGACTACGACCCCGGGCAATTTGCCCGCTGGATTTACACCGTTTTTCGGTGATACCCCGGTAGAAAACAGCATGACTGTCTGGGCGCTTTGGCAGGAAAACCCGCCGTTAACAATCCGATTTAATGCCGAAGGCGGAACCTGGCCGGTGGGTACAAATGACCCTGTAACCGTAGATGTCGCTGAAGGCGGAAGTATTCAATCAACTACCGGTGCAGTCATGCCGCCTATCCCGTCGATGGACGGACATGTCTTCATGGGCTGGTATTTTGTGCCTGATTTTCCGATCACAACTAATGTAAGACCCGCCATGGGAACCGGAACCACTCCTGACGCCAACGACAGTTTACGGGCGTACCGTACAGTCCATAGCGATATGATAGGTGATAACGGCTTCGTAAATGTATATGCTCTTTGGCTGCCCTCTGCTATGGTGACATTTAACCAAGGCGGCGGCGATTTTGAACCGATATTAGATCCGACCACTACTCCGGCGGATATGGAGCCAGTTCGATATGTTCCGACAAGTGGTTGGACCTTTCACATTTTGAATCAGGTAATTCAAACATTTACTCCGCCGCTGCCAGTGACAGATCCGAATTTTGGGGGACGATTCTTCACCGGTAATGATCGGTTTAATCTTCAAGGCAACGATCCGCCGGCCGGGAGTCCATTTCAATTTTTGGGCTGGAACACAGATTATTACGGCAACGGCATTCGGTTCCGCCTGACTAACCCGGGTGCTATGCCGATAACAGATGCTGTTCTTGTAGATGACGTTCTTGATCTCTATGCCATGTGGGCCCCAAGAGTGCGATTCCACAGCAACTGGGAATATGCCAAATCCGGCGCTGGAGATGGGGGGAATCCTCCCTTCATTGACTATTTCATTGCGTATGGACGGAATTTTGGCAATCACCATCTGCATCCTAATATCGGGGTGCTTGTGGGCGCTACTTGGACGCAAATCCCGCCGCTGGAATTCCCGGGGCCGGATAACTGGCCGGGCGGGTTCCCCCTGCCCGAACATGCGTTCGTGGGCTGGAACACAGCGCCGGACGGCACCGGCGATTGGTTCGAGTATGACGACAACGTATACGAGGTTACATCGGTTTTTGCAATCTGGTCCAGTGATATTGTGTTTCGGCCCGGCATAGCTCCGCCCGGAGTCATACTGGCTGGGAATGAGACAAGGCCTGTCCCATATCCTGCCGGCCCGCTGGTTAATATGCCGCCGGATCCGATATGGATTGACACGGTTACCGGGGATGAACGGACATTCTTAGGCTGGTATGGTAACCCAGACGGTACTGGAGTTCATCTTACTCCCATTCTCACAATAACCGGCGCGTATACATTTTATGCAACATGGGCCGTAACCGTGATATTTGACGCCAACGGTGGAATATTTGCACCCGGAGGAACAACTTCCGTGGATGGAAGTGAACGCTATTTTGTTAATCCATACTTCATCGGAGGAACAGGGTCATGGAGAAATCTGCCTCAGACGCAATGGCTCGTTCAACCCACGCGTCAAAACTGGACCCTTGTTACTGGAGATATATGGAACTCCACGCAATATGCATTTGATCCGGTCACAAACTTGCCGCTTGCCGCCGGTGTTATATATCCAGAGGATGGGGAGGTTATTGACTGGAACATAAGGCTATACGCGCGGTGGGAAGGTGTTGTGACGTTTGATCCGAACGGCGGTACGTTTGGCGTCAGCGGCCCAACGACGACTGATCCGCGTACATTGAGCGAGTATGCCACAATTACGACAATGATGCCTAGCACGACAATGCCCGACAACCCAGTGCGTGATGGTTATACGTTCATCGGCTGGTTTTGGGTAGAAGAGGATGTATATGTAGACGGGGATTACGTCGATGTTATCAACAGGTTTGACGCAGACACGCCGATGACGATGGGTGATGTCACCGTTTTTGCGCAGTGGCTTGAGATAGAAAAAGCAGTTGACAGGACATTTGCGACGGTCGAAAACACGATAACGTATACGATAACTGTAACGAATGATGGTGCTTTCGACCTAGAAGACGTGCTTGTCACTGATATAATCAGCTCGCATTTGGCGTTTGTCCCGGCCGACCTGCCGGAGCATGATCTGGGCAATGTGACAATAACTCACTCTGCCGGCGGTACGACAAGTTACGGCATAGCAAGCCAGTCGCTGACGGTGATGATTGCTGAGCTTGCAGTGGGTGACACCGTGGTGATTACATTCCAGGTTGCCGTATTGGCGGGCGCGCTGGGACAGACTATCCCGAACTATGCAACGGTCTCCGGCATCGCACCGGGCAATAACGGTAGTTGGTCGGGTAATACGAACATTGTCACGACCGTGGTGCCGAACGTTCCGGTCATAAAGACCGTCAGTCAGTATCTTGCAGAGGCCGGCGATACGCTGACCTACACGATAACGATAACAAACAACGGTACTGACGCGCTGACAGATGTGGTCATCACCGATGCGATTTCGCAATTGTTGATTGTCGATGAAACCACCATCACCAGCGATGTAGGAACGCCCGTCTTTAACACGGCGACTAACACGCTGACACTAACTATTCCGAATTTTGACGTGGGTGCGAGTATTACGATCACATTCGAAGCGGAAGTTGATTCCGCCGCGCTGGGGCATTATATCCCGAACTTTGCAAGAGTAACAAGCGATGCTTGGGACGGCGGGTACATAGACTCTAACTCGGTTGTGACCGACGTGCCGAATATTGTGTTTGAAAAGTCGGTTGACCTCAGTGTTGCGAGGGTCGGGGATATACTGACCTATACGATAACAGTGACGAACCGCGGTCCGCATGATCTGACAAACCTGACTGTTACCGATGTGCTCCATGCGGCATGGTTAGCGTTTGTTGAAAACAGCGTGTTGATAGCTCCTGCCGGTACGGCAACATATGGCTTTAACTTGGCAACCAGCACGCTGACGGTGAATATCCCGCTGCTTGGGGTGGGAGAGGCTGTGGAGATTACTTTCCAGGCCGTTGTACAAAGCGCCGCGGCCGGAAATGAGATTGAGAACATCGCGATCATTGATGGGCCCGGGCTGCCGGAGGGTGGAGTTGAATCTGACCCGGTTGAGGTCGAAGTGGCGCCGCCGGGCGGAGGCTACGTTGTGGTGCCACCTGGCGGCGGTTGGACGCCTTCTCCGACGCCTCCTCCGACACCGCCAATGTTTCCGACACGGCCGGCTGAACTGTCGAGGCCAGCAGTCCGTCATCATGCGTACCTGATCGGCTTTGAGGATGGCACGATTCGGCCAAGGGCGAACGTCTCAAGGGCGCAGGTGGCGACGATATTCTTCAGGCTTATGTCAGATGGTAGCAGGGCAAATTACTGGATGCAGACAAACCCTTACCCCGACGTGGTGTTGGAGCAGTGGTTTAACAACGCGGTGTCGACAACGACAAATGCGGGGATGTTCATAGGGATGCCGGATGGTACTTTCCATCCGGATCGCGCGATAACGAGGGCGGAGCTTGCCGCCGTCATTGCAAGAATGATAGGTGTGACGTACAATGGAGAACCGTTGTTTAATGACATTGCCGGACACTGGGCGGAGGGTTATATCAACGCCGCGGCGCGCAACGGCTGGGTCATCGGGTATGAAGGGCTTGGCGGGAGATTCATGCCAAATCAGCCGATAACAAGGGCGGAAGCGGCGGCGATGATAAACCGCGTATTTGAGCGGCTGCCGGAAACGCCGGATGATCTGCTGGATGGTATGCTGACATGGCCGGATAATGCGAATCCGAATGCGTGGTACTATCTGTATATTCAGGAAGCGACAAACTCTCATTATTATGAGATGAAAGCTGATGGCGCCCATGAGACGTGGATACAGCTGATACCGCCGCGCCCATGGCATCTGCTGGAGCGGCCGGAGTCTGTGCCGGAGGATATCTTCCGGATACAAAGTTAAAACGGCAAAATAGAAAAGCCCTCCCTATGGGACGGCATCACAAAACGGTAATAGGTTGTTCTAAGGACGGCGCAGCTTGCGCTACGCCGTCCAGCTTTGATTAGCCTTTTTCAATTGACTTTATGCCGCGTTAGAAAGTCAATGTCAAACTCAAGCCCGAGTCCTGGGGATGCGGGAAGCTCATAATATCCATCGATAATCGGCGGCTGGTTTGTAATAATATCCCCGCCGGGGCGCGAGCCTTCAATGGTCGGAAAGACCTCCAGATATAACCCGTGTGGTGCCGGACTCATCATATGCGCGGAGATCTGCGGCCAAAAGTGCGGCGCGATTTTCAGATTCCACGCCTGCACCATTGCCGATACCTTGACCATCTCCGTAAACCCGCCGACACGCGTAATGTCAAACTGTAGCACATCGACCGCTTCTGCAATCAGCAGATCACGGCAACCGTATTTTGTGTACTCGTTTTCCCCAGATGCCACCGGGGCAAGTGCCGTATCGCGAACCCTGCGCAGTCCGGCAATATCGTCGGCGTGCACCGGTTCTTCAAACAGGCATATTCCCACGCCATCTGCCGCGCGTAGAAAGCGGATTGCGGTCGCGCAGTCGTATATCCCGTTCGCATCCACTATCAGCTCAATATCGCTGCCGACCGCGTGTCGGACTTTCTCCAGCCGGTTAACATCCGCCTTAATATTCTCGCCATTGTCATAGCCGACTTTGACTTTTAATGTCTTATAACCGTCTGCGATGTGTATTAGGGATCTCTCCACCACTTCGTCGTCAGGCATCGACAGAAATCCCACGCTTGCATATGCCGGTATTTTTCTCTTCGTCCCGCCGAGTAGTTTATAGATCGGCTGGCCCAGAATCTTACCGCGCAAATCCCAGATCGCGATGTCAATCGCACTGATGCCGAGCAGTGCCGCGCCCTTGCGTCCGGACGACCGTATGGCACGGAACATATCGTTCCAGATATCCTCATTCGCAAGAGGGTCTTTGCCGACCACCTCTTCTATGAGGTTCATTTTTATGTACTCAGCGACAGGTTCCCCAAACGTCACGCCGAATCCGTCGGTACCGTCCTCCGCGATAACGCGCACCACGACATTTCCGCTGTATTTTAAGATAAAGCTTGAATCGAACGGCGGATCCTCCGCTCTGAAAATCGGCGAAAAAACTTCAACGGCCTTGATTTTGTTAGACATAGTTAAACTCCCTATAAAAATTTTACATTAAACCTCTTGCGAATCTCCCGTAATCAAAATCCGTCCCGAAGGCGGATTCATTCCGCCACAGAGACTAACTCTGCTCCAAATTCTTGCAAAACCCCGGGGCCCCCGGCGAATCATAGATTCGTTGGGGTGGGTCGCAGTTTTGCAAGAAATCTATTAAAAATATCCTTCTTCGAACAGTATCTGCGGCGTCTCCTGCGCCGGGTATTTTGCGCACGCTTCCGGGTCAAAGTCAATTCCGAGTCCCGGTACGTCCGGCACGGTGAGGCAGCCGTCTTTTATCTCCAGCTTTTCGTTCGTCACTTCCGCGCGGTACGGTACATCGTTCATCATCTCCAGAAACTCAAAGTTAGGCATGGTTGCGCATATGTGCATCGTCGCGGCGGTGCCGATCGGTCCGTTCGGGTTGTGCGGGGCAACCTGAATGCCGTACACTTCGGCCATAACGCCGATTTTCTTGAGTTCACTCATGCCGCCGCAGTGCAGGAGATCCGGCTGAATGTAGTCCGCGCCGTAGTTTGCGATAAGCTCACGGAACATCGTTTTGCCGAAAAGACGCTCACCCGTCGCCGTTGGCACGGGGCTCTGCTTATGGAACTCAATCGTATCTTGCACAATATCCGTGAACACGGGCTCCTCCATAAACTTCGGTTTAAACGGTGCGAGCTCTTTCGCAATTTGCAGGGCAGTATGCAGATTGAACCTGCCATGCACCTCAATAAGCAAATCGACTTCCGGGCCGACGGCGTCCCGCACAGAGCCGACGGTCTTGATCGCCCGGTCCATCGCCTCATTGCTGATTGTTACCCAGCTTGTACCGAACATGTCCCATTTTAACGCTTTCGCGCCGCCCTGCACGGCTTCTTTTGCGCGGGCCGCGTACTCGTCCGGGGTGTTTGCGTCATGTGTCCAGCCATTCATATATACCCGCAGCTTATCAACATGCTTGCCGCCGAAAAGCTGGTAAGCGGGGAGGTTATAGCATTTACCCGTAATATCCACACACGCCATCTCTATCGCCGCGATTGCTGAGAGTGTACAGGGATCAGTGTGCCAATACGTCTGCCGGAAACATTCAAAGAACATATGTTCAATCCGGCGGGGATCCGCACCAATGACATACGGCCTTAAATCCTCAAAAGCGCCCATCGTCGCGTTTGTCTTCCACTCAATCGTGGCCTCACCGACACCGTATATCCCTTCGTCTGTAAACACTTTGACGAAAATATAGTTGCGGTACCCGGCGAAGACTGCGTACGTCTTGTAATCAACAATTTTCATAGCGTCCCTCCTCATATTGTTATTTTGTAATCACTATATCACATTATCATGTCCTATACAATATCATGCAACATTGCGCGGCCGGTTATTATCGTGCTATAATCACGATAGCGTGTAATAAACGTATGAACATAATTTGCTATACTCGGAGGTAGAAGCGTGAGCGTTGAGATAAAAGATATTCTTGGTTTCTGGAATATAAGAAACGTAGAACTCATTCAGAAACTTGGCGAAGGGACAGTTGTTTATATCGTTGAAACAGAACGGGGGACCGTTGTCTTAAAGAGACATAAAATAAGCTTGCCTGAAAAGTATATTCAAGGCAATATCCGTGCCCACGAATTTCTCGGAAATAAGCTGAGAATAGCTCCTCAAATCTACTACAGGCCCGACGGGATGGCCTTTTGGAAAAGCGACACTCATTATTATTATCTGATGGAATTTATTCAGGGAATACATGTGCAGGAGACAGCGCATGATGAGTGGCTGCTTGGTGAAGCAACGGCAAAACTGCATCAATTAACGGGATACAATTTCCCGTGTGAACTTGATGCGAATGAGCAGATTAGAATAATAAAGACATGGTACAGTGATAGAAAGTGGAAACCGGAACTTGATATGCTGATGGACTCATTGCCGGATTTCAATTCATACAGTCAGTGCTTTATCCACACTGATATTGGACCGCATAATGCCATAGTGCGAAATGGCGCTATCGTTTTTATTGACTTAGACGGTGCGGGTATAGGGTCGAAATATCTTGACATCGGATACCCCTTCATCGCACAGTTCGTCGCGTATAATAAAAAATCGGGAGAAACATACTACAAGTTTGATGCTGCAAAAGCGTTTTTAGAAGGCTATTGCAGCGTGAGCAAGCTCACAAAAGCCGAATATGATTTAATATGGCACGGCGCTGTGTTAAGGCATATTTATGAAATGCAATACTATGGTGAAGAGGCTGTGGAGCCTCTGTGGCACATCCTAAATTTTGGACTGCAACAAAAAGACAATCTTTTGCAAATCGTTAATTGTATAGTATAAGTATTTTTCAGTCGAAGTGGGTATAGCTTGAAAAAGAGGTAAATGCCCGAATGTCCGGGGCGTATTCTATCCTGCTTAAAGTCCTTTCGTAAATTTTTCAATACGGTCAACCGCAATCTTTATATTCTCCAGCGAATTAGCGTAAGACAGCCGCATATGCCCTTCTCCGAAAGCTCCGAAAGAGGAACCCCATGCGGCGGCGACGCCGGCTTCGTCCAGAAGACGTTCGGCAAACAGTTTATCCGGCAGACCAAAGCTGGATATATCGGGGAATACATAGAACGCGCCTTGAGGCAAACAGCAAGTGATGCCGTCAATCGAATTAAGGGCGCCCACCAGATAGTCACGCCGTTCTATGAAAGCTGCGCGCATTTCGTCTACGGCGTCCTGGGGGCCGTTAAGCGCTTCTATACCTGCTATCTGCGTGAAGGACGCGGTGCAGGAATTGGAACTGACCACTAATAATTCCATTTGCGCTGCCAGTTCCGGGTGCATAATTCCGTAACCCAGCCGCCAACCGGTCATTGCATAGGTCTTCGAGAATCCGTCGAGGATGATAGTCCTGTCCTTGAAACCAGGCAGGGAAGCCATGGAGCACACGTCACCCTCAAAAATCAGCCGGTCATAGATTTCATCGGAAAGGATGAAAATATCCGGGCGGTCTTTGAGTATTTCCGCCATTGCTTCAATATCGGACCGCGTGAATACGCCGCCTGTGGGATTTGACGGGCTGTTGATGAATATCATCTTGGTTTTCGGTGTAATAAGCTTCTTAAATTCGTTCAAATCCAGCCTGAAATCGTTTTTGGCCGATAACCGCAGTGGAATGGGAACTCCTCCCGCAAATCGTATACATGATTCATAAATCGGGAATGAAGGATTGGGGTACACAACTTCGTCGCCGGGGTTAATAAGCATCAGCGTCGAAAAAAATATTATTGGCTTGGCCCCGGGTACAACCACGACCTCTTCCATTGCGGTTTTGATGCGTTTGTGCCGTGCGGCATATTCGGCGATAGCCTGCCTTGTCTCAGGATAACCCGGAGTAGGGGAGTATTCCGTATAGCCTTCATTAAGAGCCCGGCAGGCCGCGGCGATGATGTTTTGCGGAGTCTTAAAATCCGGCTGGCCTATTTCCAGATGTACAATATGCTTCCCCTGCGCTTCCAGAGCCTTGGCTTTCGCCAGAATAGCAAAAGCAGATTCGTTATGCAGAAAGCCCATTCTTTCTGCTAATTTGTTTTCAAACATATGACGCCCTTCCTCCTAATAATATGGTTAGTGCCGATGCATCTCCTCGTTTAGAGAGATCACCACTTTTTTATCAATTATAGCAAATTTTGCCGGTTGCAGCAAGGCAAGAAAGGAGAAAAAATGCGGAGACTTCGTATGTGAAGTCTCCGCAGAATTATATTTTGTTATCAAAACTCCGCGACTCAGCGTTTTCTGTCATAGACGTCATTCCCGTCCGAGTCCAGAGCCACCACAACCGGTAGTTTCTCAACTTCCAGGCGTCTTATGGCCTCCGGGCCTAAGTCTTCAAAATCGACCAGCTCTACGGATTTCACGCACTCACTCATAAGGGCGGCGATGCCGCCGATGCCTGCGAAATACACTCCGCCGTGTTCTACAACCGATTTTTTCACAGCATCGTTGCGGGAGCCTTTTGCGATCATTACTTTCAGCCCTTTTGCAATAAGGTCTGGTGCAAAGCTATCCATCCTCCCCGCTGTTGTGGGGCCGATTGAGCCTATAACCATACCGGGCTTTGTGGGCGAAGGTCCCGCGTAGAAAACAACATTCCCTTCAAAGTCAAACGGCATTTCTTCTCCCGCCGCAAGCATATCTGCCATACGTTGGTGTGCGGCGTCGCGCGCTGTGTATATAGGTCCGGTGATGTAGCAAATTTCGCCGCATTTAAGGCTTTTTATCGTCTCATCGGAAAACGGTATCGTTAATTCCCGAAACTCAGCCATAATGAATCCTCCATTATTCGATAAAATTTTTATGTAGGGGACGATGGTAATCGTCCCGCTAAATACCGGGCGGCTTGCCATCCGCCCCTACGTACAGATATTCAATCATATCTAATGCGCGCTGCGCCCGCAGGCGCGTTCTCCGTGCCAGTTTCGGCTTTGTTGGAGCGCCCGGCACGTTTTAAAGAACAGTCTCTTCGTGACGGTTTGCATGGCAGGCGATGTTGACCGCCACCGGCAGACCCGCTATGTGGGTGGCATAAGTGTTGATATGCACCGCCATTGCTGTGGTGATACCGCCTAAACCCGCAGGTCCTATGTTCATAGTAGCATTGATTTTTTCATGGAGTTCCGTCTCTAAATCCGCCCAATATGGATCGGGATGCCGTGAGCCGAACGGCCGAAGTAATGCTTGTTTGGCCATTTTTGCACACAGCTCGAAGCTTCCGCCCACGCCCACGCCCACAACTATGGGGGGACAAGGGTTCGGCCCTGCCAGCCTTACCGTTTCCAGCACAAAATTCTTAACACACTCGATACCATCTCCAGGTACAAGCATTTTCAACCGGCTCTTATTCTCACTGCCGAAACCCTTGGGTGAAACGGTAATTTTCAGGTTGTCTCCCGGGACAACTTCGTAATGTATAACGGCCGGAGTGTTGTCATTGGTATTGGTACGATGTATAGGATCCGCCACGACAGATTTACGCAAATAGCCTTCGTCGTAGCCTTTTCGTACGCCTTCATGCACAGCCGCGGTCAAGTCCCCGCCAACAACGTGTACATCCTGCCCCAGCTCTAAGAAGACTATCGTCATGCCGGTGTCCTGACAGATAGGCATATTGCGCTCAATCGCGACATCTTGATTTTTCAGCATATCTTCTAAAACTTGTCGAGCGGTTCCCGTTTCCTCCTTGACAGCTTGTTCCATATATGCCCGCACATCGGGCGCCACAACTACACATGCTTTTATGCATAGTTCGGCAACCGCGTCCGTAATCTTGCTAACATGAATCTCTTTCATAATTACACCACCTTTTTAATAACTGAAGGTAAGCAGCGGTCCGTGCTGCTGCGCGCCGTAAACATCCTTTTCACCCAGCGCACCGGAGGCAAATGGGCGGACGATGGTGATTTTCACGGCTTTGCTGGGTGGGAAAGCTATGACAGAAAGCACTTCAGACTCCGGCATGTTATACAGTTTTGCGAAAACGGCTTTTGTCATCACGTTTTTTGCCGCAAAATCTTCAAATACCGCCTGCTCTTTAAAAATGATATCGAAAGTAAGCTCGTAGGGCCCGGAGTTTTTACTGCGGATAACTGCCGCCACATCAATTAACTTGGTCATAATATCGCCCCCTTGTCACATTGGTATAATTGCGCAGGAAATAGCTCGCAAGGGTCGTCAACCTCCATCAGACAGTACAGGCTGAAAGCATAAACCACGCCGCCGCTGAAATCCGATGGTGAGAACGGGAACGCCAGGTTTCCCGCAGTGGCTATGCGCCCTTCGTAGCCATAATGAAGCAATGTGGAGCGGGCAAAAGCGCATATAGTGTCCGCATGGGCGGTGGTTTCAGCCACAGCTTCAATGATAATGGCCACCTCACAAGGCACGGGACCGGCCGCACCGTAAAAACTCGCGCCTGTCTGGCCGTAAACTTTGAAATCCAGGAAGAATTCTCCCAACTCTTCAAAATTGCTGGCTACACGTTCTTTAACAGCTTTCACGATGTCATCCATCTTGCTTATCATAATGGGGTCAGCGGTGGCGGCGAAAGACACGGTGCGATAACCTGCTTTGCGTGCCGCCTCCAGCTTGAGGGTATAGACATCATCCGGGATAAAGCGGCTGCCGCGTACAATGACGGTGCCCTCGCTGGCTTGCTCAAACGTTGTTTGGGTCAAATCCAACACTCCGCCGGGTCCGGGGAGCCGGGTGGGATTGCTTTTTTCATATAATGTATGGGCCGCGATTGACGTGGCGGTGCATTTGCGTATTGGATCCAAGGTGGCAACTTCAAAGTGATCTTCGCGCAGATAGGCGAACATGCAGTCACTGCCGCTGCCGGGCGTTGCCGCGATGGCGGCACACTCCAAAATCTTGCCCATATGCAGTGCAAGCCCTGCGTCAAACCCCTCTATAACAGCCAGTGCGGCGAACACCGTGGGGTCATACGCACGCCCGGTGACGATTACCTCTGCACCAGCTTTAAGTGCTTCAACCATCGGCTCGTGTCCCATTTGGGCTACGATATTAACACTGTCTTCAATATCCTTCACAGTGGGTGCAGGCGCCGGGAAATATTCTCTCAGTTTCCCCTCGGCAAGCTTCTTTTTCACCACTTCCGGGTCAATCTGGGCGGAAATAACAGCCATTTTAAACGAAAGGCTCTTCTCCGCCGCGATTTCTTTGATAATCTCCACATTCCAGTCCAAATGACTGTCGGCACCGGCGCCACCGGCCGTGCCGATGATGACGGGAATCTTCGCCTCAAGTGCTGCTGTCAGCATGAACTCTAAGTCCCGTTTCACAGCCCCGCGGTCGGTAAAGGACTTGCCGCTGCCCAAATAATACGGCCCGGGATCAGTGGAACCCGCGTCCACAGCTATCACATGAGGCTTTAGGGCCATACCCGCCTCAAAAGAGGACGCTGGGAATCCATAGCCCAAAATGGCGGTGGGGGATAATACTCTATGTTCTTTCATAACCATCTGTCCTCCTGATTCAGTTTACTTCCCGCGTATAGTCCGGGAATAACTTAGGCGAACGTCTGTCTGTCTCAATACCGGCTTCTTTCAGCGCTTTGGAGTAGTCATACACATGCTCCAGCGACAGCTTTTTGCCTAATTTAACTTCGGGAACTTTTTTTGCGGCCTGCTGCCCGCAAAAACGGCCGAAGACGACAAAGTCCAATACAGAGTTGCCCAGCACACGATTGCGTCCATGGATGCCGCCTGATGCTTCACCGCCAACGAACAGATTTTTTATTTTTGGCGTGGTAGCGTCAGCGTCAATTTCCATGCCGCCGTTTTGATAGTGTATCGTGGGATAAACAAGTACAGGTATTTCACGTACATCAATACCGTAATTCTTATACATGCCGTACACGGCGGGAATACTCTTTTGAATAAAACCCTTGCCGTTTATCATGTCAATCAGCGGTGTGTCCAGCCAAGCCCCGTAACCATTTGGTGTGGGTATGCCTCTATTTCTCTGGTTACATTCGCGGATAATGGCGGAAGCGGCCACGTCTCTCGTTTCCAGCGGATGCACGAAAGCCTCGCCATCAATATTCAATAGCATAGCGCCGATGGCCCGTACCTTCTCCGTAACCAACGCACCGAAGAGCTGAACGGGATATGCCACACCGGTCGGGTGGTATTGTATGGTATCTTGATACAAAAGATTAGCGCCCGCGCGGTAAGCCATAATCAAACCATCCGCCGTTGCCCCGTAGTGGTTCGATGTGGGGAACCCTTGGTAGTGCAGTCTTCCCGCGCCGCCTGTTGCGATAATCACGGTTTTGCCTTTGGCAATTTTATATTCGCCTGTTTCCAAGTCTTTCAGCACCGCTCCGGCAGCGTTCCCGTTTTCATCCAAAAGCAAGTCCAAGGCGGCGGTAAACTCGATTACAGGAATTTCAAGATTCCGAACCTCGTCGCGCAACACACGCATGATTTCCATGCCGGTATAGTCCTTGCTGGCAAGCAGTCTTTTGCGCGATATGCCGCCGCCGCCGGTCGTGACCATAGTGCCGTCCGGTTCTTTATCGAACAGAACGCCCATGTTATTAAGCCACTCTATACAGCCCGGACCATCCATTACCAAGCGCTTCAAGAGTTCCGGCTTTGCCGCATAGTGGCCGCCGCCGAACGCGTCAAGATAGTGTTGCATCGGCGAGTCGTTTTCTTTGGTCGCCGCCTGAATGCCGCCCTGGGCCATCATGCTGTTGGCGTCTCCCAGGCGCAGTTTCGTGACAATCAGTACGCTGGCCCCGGCCAGATGCGCTTCAACAGCCGCCGCTGCACCTGCACCGCCACCGCCTATAATCAGCACATCCGCCTCATAGTCTACTTTATCCAAGTTGATATCTACATCATGGATGAGGCTGTTGGAGTTCAACAGATCCGCCAGCTCCTGCGGCGCTCTTTCGCCTTTATTCGGTCCGATGCCGATAGTATCGAAAGCATGATCCTTATAATCGGGATGAAACTCTCTCAGCAGGGCGTCTTTTTCCTCTGCGGTTAGTCTTCTCGGCTCCGTTTTAAGTCTTTCGGGCCGTGTGGCTTCCACTTTTTTTATAGATTCCAGCATTTGCTCGGTCAGCATAAGTCATCCCCTCCTACTTTTCGATGTCCCTGGCATTGTACAGCTCTTTTATTTCATCCAGCGGTTTTGCAAGTAATTCTGCCATAATAGCGTCCAGTTCGCCATTGCGCACTGAAGCGGCTTTAACTTTCATGTGTTTTGCTTCCGGTTGTATGTATTTGCCTACAAGCCTTCTGGCAAGCAAGCCGACCATCGGGTGAGAAATCCCGGCTGGGCACCTAGAGGCGCAAATACCGCAAGACACACAGTCGAACGATTCGTTAGCGCATTTCTCCAGCTCGTTGCGTTGGGCATAGGCGATGTACTGCATGACATTCAGTTCCTTTGAGCACGCTTTTGTACACGCATTGCACCCGATGCAGGCATATATTTCAGGATAAAGCTGCATCATTAGCTGCTCTTCCGGTTTAACCGTTTCCATATCATATACCTTCTTCACGGTAGGGAAATAGGGCAAGGTGGCCACGTACATTCCATCCTGCACCTGAGTCTGGCACGCCAGGCAAGATTGCAGCGTGTTTGAGCCCGCGACCCTGTAAATAATTGCGCACGCCCCGCAGAACCCGTAGCGGCACCCGCAGCCGCGCAACAGTTGATATCCGGCATATTCCATGGCCGTCATAATAGTCAAATCTGCCGGCACGGAGTATCGTTTGCCGTAAAAATAAACATTTGCCATTTCCTGCATTTTAATCACACCATCCTTTATCAATACTCGTCCGGCAATTCGTCGATTTCATCACATCGGAATACCGGTCCGTCTTTGCAGACATACTTGGACCCGATGTTGCATCGTCCGCATTTGCCGATGCCGCATTTCATGCGGAGTTCCAGAGTGGTAAATACCTGTTCTTTTTTGAATCCCATTTCCATCAGCGAGGCCAATGTAAGCTTGATCATAATCGGCGGGCCGCAGACCAGCGCCGTTTTGTCGGTGCTTATATTCAGCTCTTTCGGATATGTTGTGACAAATCCGACATGCCCGTCCCAGCCGGACTGCTCTCTGTCTATGGTTAAGTGGACGTTAGTGTTTGGCTGCGCACGCCAAATTTCCTCAATTTCTTTCAGGTAAACCAAGTCGTCCTTAGATCGGGCGCCGTATACAATGTCTACTGACCCGTACTTATCCCTGTTGTCAAAGACATATCGCACCACAGACCCAACCGGCGCGAGGCCGATACCTCCGGCGATAATCAGCAGATTCTGACCCGGCAGCACCGTATCGACCGGGAAGGCATTGCCGTATGGGCCGCGGATTGTCACCTCACTGCCCACTTCCATCGCGTGAAGATAATCGGTCAGCGTGCCGCATTGTTTGATGCTGAACAGCAGACCGTCATCATTTGTCGGTGACGACGTGATGGAAAACATAGCCTCTCCGACTCCGGGGACGGACAACATTGCGCATTGTCCCGGCATGTGGTCAAACGGTTTTTTCCCGTCAGCGCCAGTGATTTTAAACGTTTTAACATCTGACGTTTCTGTCCTGATATCGGTGATGACGCCTATCTGCGGGATCAACAGATCCGGTGTTTTACACATCTGCATTCACCCCCAAACTTTTGATGACTTTTACAATATTCAGTGAAGCCGGGCATTTGTTCACGCATCTTCCGCAGCCCACACAGGAATACTCACCATCGTTCTTGTCGGGGTAGTAAACCAATTTGTGCATAAACCGCTGGCGAAACCGCTCTTTCTGTGTCTTGCGCGGGTTTCCGTGCGCCATCAGGGTAAAGTCCGAATACATGCATGAATCCCAGCAGCGGTAGCGCTTGACGCATTCTCCGGCATCGAAGTCTTTAATGTCGTAACACTGGCAAGTCGGGCAGATGAAAGTGCACGTTCCGCAAGCGAGGCAGGTTTGATACAAAGAATCCCACTGTGGCGCGTCGAACAGTTCAATCAGCCGTTCGGCCTTGAATCGATCCAGCGGTAAGCCGGAGTTGTACGGCAATGCGTCTATCTTTTGCCGGATATCTTTTTGCTGCGCAGTTACGATATCATCTGCCGCAGATTCTAACATGCTTGAGACGATTTCCGTCAGCTTTTTGCCTTTTTCCGTTTTCGCTTCCCAGTACAAGTTGCCATCCGCCATCCAAGCTACCACGTCTCCTGCGGGATTTGCCGCATCAATGCTGAATGGCTTGCAGAAACAGGTCGCTTGCGGTTCGGCGCAGGCCATCGAGACTATCGTGCCATGCTTTCGGCGCGCCTCGTAAAATTTGTCAACAGGGTCGGATAAATACACTTTGTCTAAGATTTCGATTCCCTTAACATCGCAGCCTTTGACGCCGAACACTACGAATGGCGTGTCCGCGAACGGCTCCGCTTCAAGCTGGATTTTCTTACCCGCTAAAGCAGCCGTGTAAAGTGTCTCGGACTGAGGCAGGAAGAAATCCTTCGGGGACTTGACTGTCTTCAGCGTATCCAGGTCAACATCCGCGTCCTCACTCCACGGGGCGTAATTCACGGTCCCTTTGCGAATCGGCAGATAGAGATCCGCAGATTTCGCTATCACGGCAAATAAGGCAGGCAAATTGTTCTTCGCTATTTTCAGCACATTGATTACCCCCTTTCATATACGACGCTTGGGTCAGCGTCAGTATCCGCGTCATAATCTGTCAGAGGGCCGGGCGTTTCCGCGTCATCGCCGGCCTGGAACTCGCCGTATAGTTCGTTGATGTCTTTAATCATTTTCCTATTCAGCAGATGCAGGTCAATAGCCTGCGGGCATACGCGGCTGCATTCGCCGCAATCGGTACATCGTCCGGCCACATGATATGCGCGGATGATGTGGAACATCTGCTCTTCAAAACTTGTGACATTCGCCTTTTGCTCTGTATCGTACTTGCCGCTGTCAAAGACGCATTTTTTGCAGTTACACGCAGGACAAACATTGCGGCAGGCGTTGCAACGTATGCAACGGGAGAGTTGATTCTGCCAGAATCCAAACCGCTCATCCGGAGACATTTTTTCAACGTCGGAGACTTGTTCAAAACGATCTTCCTTCTCGCGGGTTTGGATGTCCTCTCCGATCAATTCGTCAAAGACTTTATGCTCAGTTTTGGTGCAGACTTTGCAGCGTTCCAGCAATCCGATCTCCTGCATTTCATCAACCTCTGCGTTACCCTCACAGCCCACGCCGATAATCCACGCCTTGTCGCGGGAAACTCGGTTTTCTTTCGTCAGCTGATTAAAGCTGTATGTATCGCACGGCTTCAAGAATACCAGCGTTTTGCCGTCCTGTTTATTGGCTTCCACCATATACCCGCTCAAATTAGCGGCGCAGAATCTGTCATAGACCAAGTCGTCCAATTCATGTTCGGCGGTGAAAAACGCAGGTTCCGGATTGTACGGGAAGTCGCCTTTTTTCCAGCCCAAGACACGTTGGACTGCTCCGCTCGTGAGCAATTCTTTCGCACGGATTCTCATTCGCTCTTGCATCGCAGATCCTCCAATCTCACGTTTTCGCCCAGCTCATGGATTGTTTCCACGAATTTGTTCATCGTCGCGGCAAACTTCGTGCCCTCAGCCGCTGAAACCCACTCCAGATGAGTGCGGCCTTTTTCGATGCCGAGATAATCCAGCAACGAATACAGCAGCGTGATGCGCCGTCTGGTGTAATAGTTTCCGGTACTGTAATGGCAGTCTCCGGGATGACAGCCGCATATGATGACCCCATCTGCGCCTTTCTGGAATGCCCGCAGCGCAAACAGCGGATTCACCCGGCAGGAACACGGGACTTTTATAATCTTCACCTCCGCCGGATAGGCCAAACGGCTGGTTCCGGCCAAGTCAGCGCCCGCGTAGGAACACCAGTTACAGCAAAAGGCCACGATCAGAGGCTTAAATTCTTTATTAGCTACCGACATATCGCATCCACCTCCGCTTGAATTTGCCTGTTTGAGAAGCCTTGCAGATCCATCGCGCCTGACGGGCAAGTCACCGCGCAAGCCCCGCAACCTTGGCAAAGCGCTTTATTCACCTGCGCCACACGCCGTACTTCTCTCACGCCATGGTCGTTAACTTCGCAATCCTCGTAGGAAATCGCGCCGTAAGGGCATACGTTTTCGCATACGGAACATCCGTTGCAGTAAAGCTCATCCGGCTTGGCGGTGCAAGGATTACTCATTAGCTTGTCTTTTACCAGCAATCCAATGACTTTCGCCGCTGCCGCCCCGGCCTGTGCGACCGTTTCAGGGATATCTTTCGGCCCCTGGCACACACCGGAGAGGAATACACCGGCTGTCGGACTTTCCACCGGTCGCAGTTTTGGGTGCGCTTCCGTCATAAAATTGTTTGTATCAATACTGGCTGTCAGCATAGTTGCAATACTCTTGGCCGATTCAACAGGTTCAATAGCTGTTGCCAATACGACCATATCTGTTTGCAGTTCCATCTTTTTGTTGTCCAGCATATCGACAGCCTGTATCTGAAGATGGTCACCGTTGTCAATCACTTTGCCGACCTGGCCTTTGATATACCGCACGCCGTATTCATCTTCCGCCCTGCGGTAGAACTCGTCAAAAGCTTTACCGGGTGTGCGGACGTCGATATAAAAGATATTCACCTCAATATCAGGATATTTCTCTTTAATCAACATCGCATGTTTAGCCGTGTACATGCAGCAGATTTTTGAGCAGTAAGCCTTTCCGCGCTGTGTGACGTCACGCGAGCCTACGCATTGTATAAACGTCACGCTCTTAGGTTTGCGCTTGTCGGACAGCCGAGTCAAGGCCCCGCCTGTCGGGCCGGCCGCGTTGGTCAGCCGTTCAAATTCTAACGATGTAATTACGTCTGGGCTGCTGTCATAGCTATACTCACCAAATTTATCCAAAGAAACAGGCTCATATCCCGTTGCCATTACAACAGCGCCGTATTTGCGCTCCACGAGTTCGTCTTCTTGCTCGAAGTTGATAGCCTTCGGCGCACAGACTGTTTCGCATAATCCGCATTTGCCGGTTTTGAATTTTAGGCAAGCCTCCCGGTCGATCACCGGAACGTTCGGAACCGCCTGTGCAAACGGAGTGTAGATAGCTGGACGGGTGCAAAGTCCCTGGTCAAATTCGCTCGGCGACTTTTTAGACGGGCATTTTTCCGAACACGCGCCGCAGCCTGTGCATTTCTCAAAATCCACGCTTCTGGCCTTTTTGCGGATGGTAACGGTGAAATCCCCAACAAAGCCTTCCACTTTATCGACTTGGCTATATGTATATAGCGTGATGTTTTCATGCGCCGACGCATCCACCATTTTTGGCGTCAGAATACATGCCGCGCAGTCCAGCGTTGGGAATGTTTTATCCAGCTGCGCCATTTTCCCGCCGATACTAGGCGTGGACTCAACAATATCAACCTCAAACCCGGCGTCGGCTATATCCAGCGCCGTTTGTATTCCGGCAATGCCGCCGCCTATTACTAAGGCGCGTTTTGTGACTGGGCTTTCATCCGGGAACAGTGGACTGTTTAATTGCACTTTCGCAATGGCTGCGCGAGTTAGCGTCAACGCTTTTTGTGTCGCCTCAGCTTTATCTTTATGTATCCAGGAACAATGTTCGCGTATATTCGCAATTTCCACCATATACGGGTTCAACCCCGCCTTTTCCGCCGCTTTACGGAATGTTGCCTCATGCATCCGTGGTGAGCAGGAACATATTACGACACCTGAAAGATTATGCTCTTTCACGGCATTTATTATCATGTTCTGTCCGGCCTCCGAACACATATACGGGTACTCGGCGGCATGAACCACACCGGGTTCGGGTTTTGCCATTTCAACAATTTCAGCCACATCCACGGTCCCGGCTATATTGGTACCGCAATGACAGACAAAGACACCTATTCTCTGCACGTTATTTCCCTCCCTTGCCCTTATTTCGCATATTTCCGAAATGCGCTGGCTAAAAGCTGCTGCGGCAATTCCGGGTCTAATAACTCAGGCACATCATCCGGCGAAAGATAATTTTCGCCCTGCTGTCTGATAACCATTAATCTTGCCGCTTCGATGATCTGCGCCGGTTTTACATCCCGCGGACAGCGTTCCACGCAGGCGAAGCATGAAATGCATTTCCAGATAGATTTTGAACTTAACATCGCGTCAATATCGCCGCCGCGCAGATATGAGACAAACTGATGCGGCCTGATATCCATAGAATCATAAGAAGGGCAGGAGGCGGAGCATTTTCCGCATTTCATGCATTTCCTGTCTTCCGCGCCGCTGATTGTACGTATTTGCTCTTGCTGATAATCATTATTGCCATGCATGACGTATCCTCCTTTACTCCTCTTTTATTCCCAGCGCTTCCGCCAAGAACTCTGTAAAATAAACAGTTGGCAGAGTCTCGCCGGTTTTTTTGTCCATGTTATACAAACACAGCGGGCAGGCGGTTATCAACACTTCCGCGCCTTTGGATAGAGCATTGTCAGCAATTTTCCCCGCCATCTCTTCGGCCATCTCTTTTTCCTTTAATGAGATATATCCGCCGCAGCATTCGTTGCGATATGGATACACCACAGGCTCCGCACCGATGGCTTTGATGAAGTCTTCAAAAATAGTCGGGTTCTCTGGGTCATCGAATTGCATGACGCTGCTGGGACGCAACAGCATACAGCCGTAATACGCGCCAATTTTGCGTCCGGCAAGCGGGTTTTTCACTTTCGCCGCCAGATTGTCGAAACCGACTTGATCTCTCAAGACCTCCAGATAATGAAGAACGTTTGCTTCACCATTATATGTATAGGGTTCTTCTTCCTGGGCAATGTAATTGTTCACCTTTGTACGCAAGTCTTTGTCCTGGCGCATATCTTCGTTTACACGTTTCAAAACGTGATGACAAGCGGAACACAATGTTACTATGCTCTGCCCTTTTTCATCTGCCGCGTGCAAGGCACGGACAGCGGGCAACTTTGTGGCGATTTCATCGGTACCCATTGGATAAACCGCCCCACAGCACTGCCACGCTTCCACCTCCTCAAGAGTAAAACCCAGCGCCTGCGCACACAGACGGGCATTTTTGTCAAGTTCTTTTGCTTTTGTCTTTAATGTACAGCCCGGATAATAGCTGTAGACCATTTGGGGACCCTCCTTCCGGCTTGGTATAATAAATTAATATGTATTTGCGCTAACTGCCTCCCGCAGATTGATCAACTTCTTCTTTCTTTGGCTTTCCCACGATCTCTTTGTCCACAAAGCGTTGCACGATAGCGCAAACCGCAAAGTCGCCGCCTATGTTGCAAACGCCCCTGGCCGGACCCGGTATCAAGCGGTCAAATCCGAGAAGCAATACAACAGCTTCCGGCGGCAGACCCAGCATTCCAAGTACCGGAACAAGCATAACGACAGCCGCGCCGGGTACGCCCGCAGCGCCGAGAGATCCTAGCGTGGCGGCTACGACAATCATAACAATTGACATTGGCTCCAACGCTATTCCGTGGACGTTAGCAACGAATACGGTTGCTATTCCCAGATATGCTGCCGTGCCGTCCATATTTACGACGATGCCGTATGGTACAACGAAATTTCTTACCCTGTCTTTTATTCCCATCTTACGGGCCACGTCCATTGCCACCGGCAAAGTCGCATAGCTAGAAGCTGTTGCCCAAACAAACAGTGTAGACTCTTTTGAGTATTTAAGGAAGTGCCTCATTGACATCCCGCCAATAACCTTGGCGAAAAGAAACACCTGCACGCCAAGATGTATTACTAATGTCGCGGCAAGGCACGCGGCGAGAAACGGGGCAAACTCCAAGAGTGACGCAAGCCCCTGTCTGCCGACAAGCCAAGCCATAATTCCCATAACCCCGATAGGCATGAACCCCATTACATACGACAACACTTTTTGTATAACATCGCTGATAGCCGTGAAAAAATCTATAAGCATTGAACTGTGCTTCTTGTTCGGAATTGCGGCTATGGCTATGCCCACAAAGATGGAAAACGCCAGAACTTGGAGCAAATCCGCCCTCGTCAGAGCTGTAAATATATTGTCCGGTACTATGCCTAAGATAACGTCCAATACGCCCGGCGCCGCCGCTACCGCACCAAGCTCCCACGCTTCATCCGGAATTATGCCGGAACCCACGTTAAACAGCGAGGCAAAACCTAATCCGATGGCAATGGCGAGTATCGAACTGATTACAAACATAATAGTGGAGATTGCGCCCATTTTTCCAACGCTTTTGCCGCCTACATCGCCCACCGCCACAATAATCATGCTCATTACAAGCGGCAGAACAACCATGGATACAAGCCGAACCATAAGTGTACCCAAAAACTGCAAATACGTTGCCGTTTCGCCAAGAATCAACCCAAGTACAATTCCCAGCACAAACCCGCCTAATACCTTATAAAATGTGGATACCTTCTTGTATGCCCTCCAAATGCTGCCCATCAAAGTCACACCCTTTCGCTAATTAAGCCGGATACAGCAGGCCCGTTCCAAAATCTATGCATTATGCTTGGTCAGGTTGCTTCAGAACAGGCTCTATTCTTGCTCCCTACACATGTATGCAATATGAACAAAGTGTTCTTGCGCACGAGTGTAGTTTGACAGGAATAATAGTTGGTTAAGTATCGCATAGTGCGGGGGGTATTTCAAGACGTATAATCCACAAAATTTTCAATAAAATCAACGACTAAGCATAGTTAAGTTGCCCAAAAACCAATACGCCCTTATCTGCGGCGATAAACGTGCGAATAAAAGCAAAATATTTGTTAAAATTGACTTATGCAAGGCAACTCTTGCACAATTGCAGACATGCTTGCATTAGTTGAAGAACCTGATAGAGTGCAAAAAAAATAAGCTGCCGTGAAGTTTTTCGCGGCAACTTATTAGCTAAAGCCTGTGTAAAGTTTTTCAAGAACTGTTAAAAATTGCACCCTTGCCGATGAATTATATTTCTAATGTAAATGTATCGCCGAATTCGATGCTTCCTGAAATACGCACATTTTTATACATATCTCCGGCATAATCAGCCTCCACCCTGATAAGGCTGCCCGATGGCTGGAGCAGGGAAAAGTTCACACTCTCGCCAATCAAAAAACAGTGAAGCAATCCCACGCTCGCGGCGCTGCTGCCGCAGGCTGATTCGTAAGTGCTTGTGTTCGTTGAAGCCACATGTATAAATGGATGTATTTTAAGAACGTCCGCTATGTGTTCTAAGAATACCACGTGGCAGGTTTTGCCGCCCGGAAGAGCTTCTTCTTTAATTTTCTTTTCTAAGAAATCCAGGGCAATCTTTGTTTGTGCTTTTTTGTCTGCGTAATTGGAAAAAATATCACGGATGTAAGGCGCGGCTTGGGTTTGGGGGACGATGAGATGAGGTATGCCGCCGACGGTTACGTAATACATTCCGTCCTTCAAAGGGACAACGACCTTTGAACTATCTTCGGGTACCGGCATGTATGCCCATGCTTTCAGGCGGACGCCTTTGGAGGAGCGTGTAGTGATGAGTCCCGCCTTAATAGGCTTCTTCGAACCGGAAACTTTAATCTCAACATCGGGTCCTCCCTTATCACCGCCGAGACGCAAAGGCCCGTGGTAATACGCCGCCGCGCAGCGGACCGCGTTAGCACAGAACTCTCCGCCAGTCATCATAAGTTGTGGTGAAGCGGATTTTGCGGTACTAATGAACCCGACCTGCTCCACTTCGCCATCCGTGTCATTTTTGTGTTTTTCAAGAATTGCGTCTTGAATAATTTTGCGTTGAGCCTCGTCTCGGGCAAGTTCGCCAAGACCTACAACCAGCGCCGTTTTATTCCCGCCGGGTACGAAAATTTGATATTGATAGCTTGCCATTGTACATTCCTCCTATAATTTTTATCTTACTACATCCTATACATCATGCGTAAACACTCTTAGAAATTTAGGAATAGATCCTCTCGCCGATTCTCACATACTATATATTCAGAATACTATGCCTAAGCAAATTTTGCAAGTATTTTTGAAACACACTGCCGCCCATTTCGGGTTTTCAGCTTTTTCACATCCGTAATCATATAAACAATTCACTTAACGAGTCTCTTTCATGAATAATTTTAATTGCTTTGCCAAACAAACCCGCAACCGATATAATTTCAATTTTTTCGTTATTAAGAATGTCAGGATTGTTCACGGTATCTGTTGTATACAGTTTCCGTATCACACTACCATTAAGCGCGTCAATTCCTTTTTTCGTTAGCAATGCGTGTGAGACAAAAGCATATACCTCTTCCGCTCCGTTTTCTTTCAGCGTATCGGCAATTTCAGTAAGCGTGCCGCAGCTGATTGTAAAGTCATCGACTATCAGCGCGGTTTTTTTATCGACGTCGCCTATAATGCCGAGGATTTCGGCCTTTTCATCATGCAGCGGCCTCTGCTTGTTCCCGATAACCAGCGGAACGCCGAGTTTATTTGAATAATACCGCGCGTTTTTTGTAAACCCCTCATCCGGAGAGGCTATAACGTAATTGCTTATACCCATTCCCTTAATATAATCACAAAAAATATTTGCCGCGTAAAGATGGTCAACAGGTTTGCGGAAAAACCCCTGAATCTGCGGACTGTGCAGATCCATTGTGACAACCCTGTCCACACCGGCGGTCTCCAAACAATCGGCGCATACCCGTGCGCGGATTGACACCCTTGGTTCATCTTTTTTATCAGCCTTGGCATAGCCGAAATACGGAATAATCGCCGTTACCGAATTAACACAGGAACGTTTGAAAGCATCAATCCAGAACAGCAGTTCGACAAATTCATTGTTCGGGTTAAGTCCGATGGTCTGAACGATATACACATCCATACCCCTAACTTTTTCGCCGATTTTTACGTATGTATTGCCCTCTGAAAATGTTATTACTTCACTTTTGTTGACAGGAATTTTAAGAAAATCGCAAACCTTTTTTGTGAACTCCTGATTTGAACTGCCGGAAAAAATTTTGATCTGAGAATCATTTCTCATAAATTTATCCTCCTTGTTATATATAAAAACGGACGCGCAATCAATGCGCGTCCGCTTTTTACATCTTTTCCGGCGCAGTTACGCCGAGCAAATCCAGGCAGTTCTTTATTACCGCCCGCGTTGTGTCCGCGAGTTTCAGCCGGGCCAGTAAAACATCCTGTGCCTCGCCTTTAATCCGGCAGGCAGTATAAAACCTGTGGAACCGCGCCGCGAGCTCAATCACGTACTTGTTTATCCGCGACGGGTCATAGTCGCGGGCGGCTATCGTTATCTCTTCCGGTAAAAGGGCGATCTGCTTGATAAGGTCAATCTCCGATTCATGGGAGAGAATGCCCGTGTCGATATCGGCGCAAATTGGCGCGGAGAACCCTTCAGCGGACAGCGCGTCAATCAAGCTGCATATTCTTGCATGGGCATATTGGACGTAATATACCGGATTCTCACTGTCCTGGCGAACGGCAAGCCCGAGGTCGAAGTTCAGATGGCTATCCGGCCGGGCGTTGAAGAAAAATCTGCACGCGTCAACAGAAATTTCGTCCAGCAAATCGTTCAACGACATGGCCTTACCGGTGCGCTTTGAGACTTTGATTGTCTCACCGTCCCGTGTCAGGCGTACCATCTGCATGATGAGAAAATGGTATTTCTCGCCATCAATGCCGAAAGCCGTGCAAAGCTGCGGGGCGGTCATCGTGGTTATCAGGCGGATTGCGTGTCCGTGGTGATCCGCCCCCCAGATGTCGATTGCCTTGTCAAAGCCGCGGTCAAGCTTCTCGCGATGATACGCAATATCAACGGCAAAATACCCGTAAAACCCGTTTGAGCGTACGAGAACCTCATCTTTATCCGCGCCGAGTTCTGTATTTTTCAGCCACAGCGCACCGTCTTTTTCATATGTCAAACCAGCTTGTTTCAGAAGCTTCACAGTCTCGTCAATATACCCGTTCTCATGCAGAGAACTCTCATGGAACCACCGGTCGAAACGGATCCTATACCGCTCAAGATGTTCTTTCATCAGTGCGATGTTATAAGGCAGGGCGAATTCCGTGAATTTTTGCAGACGTTCATCTTCCGGCAGATCCTTGAGCTTGTCCCCTTCGGCGTCACGAATCAATTGTGCCAGCTCGCGGATATCGTCCCCGTGATAGCCGTCGTCTGGGAACTCGAAGTTTTCCTCACCGACAATCAGCTGCATGTACCGGGCGTTGATTGACCGGCCGAATATTTCTATCTGATTGCCGGCGTCGTTGACTAAAAACTCGCGCCAGACATTGTACCCGGCACGTTCGAGTATTGCCGACAGCGTATCGCCCAGAACGCCGCCCCTGGCATTGCCGATTGTCATCGGTCCCGTCGGATTTGCCGAGACGAACTCGACCATCACGCGCCGACCTTGTCCGATATCGACGGAGCCGTAATCACCGCCCATGGCCTCAACCTCACGTATAACCTCGCCATACCATTTGTCAGACAGGACGAAATTGATATACCCTGGCCCCGCGATTGAAAAGGAGGTGAAGAAACTCCCATCAAGGTCTATATGTTCGCAGAGAATCTCCGCGATTTTCCGGGGCGGCAGCCGCAATGTCTTTGCAGCCGCCATGGCGTGGGTGGAGGCGTAATCCCCATGAGATGTATCGCGCGGGATTTCCACCGCACCGGAGAGCGCCTCACCTTCAGGCAGTTCGCCTGATGATTGAGCCTTATTGTATGCGTTATTAATAAGTTTATCTATCTGCTTCTTTGCTTTATCTATCATTTCAGACCCCCTGTGCAGGGGCTGATGCTCACATCAGCCCGTCCTCAGCAATTAATCTATTTTCGGGACGATGTGGGCATCGTCCCCTACGGGTTCCAGACATACTTATTGCGCCCTGATATCAATTTTAAACAGATTGCGGCTGACCGCCACGTTGTCTACCTCAATGTCGTACCTAATCTCAAGACTCCCACCGTCGTCGCGCATGTTTTTTTTGATACTGTGCGTGTCTATACCCATCGTCACAGCGCCGAACGGTGTATCAAACAGGAAGTGGTGCTTTTGATTCTCCGCGAAGATCATGTCCCCGTTAAGTCCGCCGCCCCGTCGCAGAACTACGCGTTCCGGTTCCACGTCGAACGTTGTCAAAAGCCCGTTGTAGCCTGTGAGCTCGCTTTCAACGTAGCTGAATTTGGATATTCCGTTTTCCTGTAAATACTCACCGTCAGTCATAAGCTCAAACCCATCCGAATCTTCGTCCGGCGCGGCGTGAGTGCCTTTAATTGAAATCATAACTTTTTTCATTCTTTGCCACCTATTTCTTTGTATCTGTTAATCTGTGCTCGCATAAACTATTCCAGCGTTATCTGCTCAACCAACCCGCACATGTCGGATTCCAGAAATCGTGATGCTAGAGTTGAAAACCCCTCCGCGCTGTCTGTAACGAAGTATCTGGCGTTGCCGCGGCCCGGGTTTTCAGAGAGCATGTCTCTCTGGCGAAGATCCCCGGCGACAAGCCGCGCTGTCTCCGCGCCGGAATCAACAAGCAAAACGCCTGAACCCATGATTTTTGATATTACATCGCGCAGAAGAGGATAGTGTGTGCAGCCGAGGATCAGCGTATCAATGCCTTTTTCGCGCAATGGCAACAGATAATCCTCCGCTATGGCTAATGCCGCGATATCGTCGGCTTCGTATCTGCCATTTTCGACAAGCGGGACAAAAAGCGGACAGGCTATGGAAAAAACTTCAAGTGCGGGATTCGCTTCTCTTACAGCCGTCTCATATGCGCCGCTGCGTATTGTCGCCTGAGTCCCGATAACGCCGATTTTGCCGTTCTTTGTATTCAACGCGGCCGACCGGGCGGGGGCGCTAACAACCTCGTAAACAGGTATATCGTATGAACGATCTAGCACGTCGAACGCAGATGTACAGGCGGTGTTGCAGGCTATAACCATCGCTTTTATGTCAAAGCCTGCGAGAAACTCAGCATCCTGCGAGGAGTATCTGATTATCGTTTCCTTTGAGCGCGAGCCGTAAGGTACCCTGCCGGTGTCGCCTAAGTAAATAATATCCTCACCCGGTAGAAATTCTGAGAGTTTTTTCACAGTGGTAAGCCCGCCAAGCCCGGAATCAAAGACCCCGATAGGTCTTGCATCCATATGAGAACCCCTTTCGTCACGCATTTTATTATAATATGCCATAATCGCAAATAATACAAGTGCAAATATTCCGCCCGTGCCGAATTTATTACCAAATTTTAATTGTGAATTATGCATTTAATATTACGGTTATACTACAATATAATCGCTTTACTTTCGGGAGGATATTTCACAAATGCCTAAAAAGATTGCTCTGCTGCTCTGTGCCGGTGTTATCCTCGCGTTAAGCGGATGCGGCGCGCGGGTCAGGACAGTTTTGCCGATTAATCGTGAGCGAGTCGAATTCACGCGGGACTTTGAAGCGCTGGACTTCAGCGCTGTGCAATACTCTCCCTGGGATGTTGAATCAGCCGTCAAGACCGCCGGGGTTCACGAGCCGAAAGCTTACACGATAATGATATACTTAAACGGTTCAGATCTTGAGACGGATGGCGGTGAGGCCACTAAGGATATTCTGGAAATGCTGTCTTCCGGCGTTGATACTGAGCTTTTTAATATCATCATATTCACCGGCGGGACGTATCGCTGGCGTACTCAGGCAATCCCCGCCGACGATTGCGTTATATGGCGGCTTGACAGAGACGGACTTGCGCGTATAGCAAGCGCCGGTCTTTGTAACATGGGCGACGCGGGAACGCTGTCCGGATTTATAAGCTTCACACGGCAAGCCTTCCCAGCGGAGCGGTTTGGCCTGATTTTCTGGGATCACGGCGGCGGTTCGATCGCCGGATTCGGGCATGATGAGATTTTTAATGACAGCAACCTGACGCTGCTTGAGATGGATTATGCGTTCCACCAAGCAGGACTAGACCGCGACAACCTGGAATTCATCGGCTTTGATGCGTGCCTGATGGCAACGGTCGAGATGGCCGTGGTGTCATCCCGCTATGCGCGGTATTTTATCGCTTCGCAGGATTTGGAGCCGGGCGACGGCTGGGATTACAATTTTCTGGGGGTTTTAAATAGCAACCCCGAAATGGACGGGGCAAAACTCGGCCGCGCGATTGTTGACAGCTACATGGCCTTTTACGGCAGGGGTACTATTGAGAATCTTACAATGTCCGTGACAGATCTTGCGTACGTTAAACCCGTCATGGCTGCGATGGGGGAGCTTATGGATCACTGTTCTGAAAGCCTGATTTTAGACTGGGAGGGGGCTTTCCCTGTATTTTCCAGGCGGCGGCACAGAACAAAAACATTCGGCGTCGGAACGCGGCGTGATAACAGCTGCGACATGGTGGACACCTTCGACATGGCAAGAAGGTTGCGCGATATCTTCCCCGAAGAAGCGGCGATACTTCAAAACACCCTCGAAAACGCCGTTGTATACAACAGGCACAATCTGCTGACAGAGGTTGGCGGATTGTCCTCTTACTACATCTTCGGCGGAAAGCGGGACGCCGAGAACACGCTCGGGACATATTACGCGCTTAATATGAGTCTGGAATACACAGAATATCTGAAGAAGTTTGCGGGTGCCGTCGCGATAGGCGTTAACAGCGATGAGCCTCTGGAAACACGTCTGTCACTCTGGCGCGGAAATATAATGATAGGGCAAACCGACGACGGAGACATGGAAAAAGACAGACTGTGGCCCGCTATCGAGGGAGAACACGTCTGTCTGTACAGGCTCGGCGAATCTGTCAACGCCGTGGAGTATGCGGTTCCAATCACGCTCAACGGCGGGGCTGCGGATTTAATCATCAAGTTCAGCGAAGAGTATCCGTCAGGCAGAATAACCGGAATTCGGCATGAAGAGGGATATATCATACAAAAAGGCGTTAATAAACTGCGTAACGGAGACAAGATTGCGTTCTGTTACAGAGGGGCAAATCTCGCCGATTGGGCGCTGTCAGAGAGTATCACCGTCAACGATGGGCTTACATTGGATTGGATTCCGGCGTGCGAGGGATGCTACACGAGGATTCTTGTACGGGATATATGTTTGAATGAGCACATGCAAAATTGAAAAATGAGAGTGGAAAATTATTTTCCACTCTCATTTTTCAATTTCTCAAACATATCTGGCCTTCGCTCCTGCGTCCTAATAAGCGATTGCTCTCGCCGCCACTTCTTGATATTCTCGTGATGTCCCGACAGCAGAATCTCCGGAACTCGGCGATTTTGCCAGATCTCCGGGCGTGAATACTGCGGGTATTCCAAGAGGCCGTCCCAGTGGCTTTCATCGATGAAGCATTCCTCATCCGGCAGGACGCCTGGTACGAGTCTGCATACGGCGTCAGCCACCGCCATCGCGGGGATTTCGCCGCCGGTCACAACAAAGTCGCCGATAGAGAGTTCTTCATCCACGCACTCTTCGATAAATCGCTCGTCAACGCCCTCATATCGTCCGCAGGCGATAATCAGGCGGTCGTGCTTCTGCTGAAGTTCACGCGCGCGGTTTTGGTTGAACAAGTTTCCGCATGGCGACATGTAGATGGTGTGAATTTTGCGCCCGGCTTCGTCACAGATATGCTTCCAGCAATCGTAAAGCGGCTGAGCCAGCATTACGCAGCCGCGCCCGCCGCCGTATGGATAATCGTCGACCTGCTTTTGTTTGTTTGTGGTGAAGTCGCGTATTTGATGGCACTCGATACGAATAAACCCGCGCTCCTGCCCTCTGCCTAAAATGCTCTCACACAGCATGTCCCCGACAACATCAGGGAACAGTGTCATAATATCTATTCTCATTTTTCCATACTCACATATTCTTGTGTTGCGTCCAAAGGGTTTTGAATGCAGTAAACTTTTCGGGACAATCCAGTAACTCTATAATTTTATTGACACATTCTTCTTTAGAGCTGTTAAACGTATCTATTATTAGGTCGTATTTATCTTGCGGACACAACTGCAAAAGCTGGCCTTCAGCCTGCCCGATATTGCGGTCTCCGCGTTCTTTTTCCCTGCGTCGGAGTTCTTCCAATGGACAAGTCACATGAACAAACAGAACAGGATAGTTGTGGAGCAGTTCAACACAATTTTCCATCCAAATTTGATTTACCAGAACGTGGTCAACTATCGTATTAAGTCCCATATCTGAAAAAGCTTTGGCTGTATGGGGCACCATTGATATGGCATTATGAAACACCGGTCCACCGTCAGGATGCTCAAATTTATCAACAGGCATCATGCCAATAAACGTATCAAGACTAGTCCAGTAAAAGGGTTCAATCAATTGTTCCTGCAAGGTTCGTTCTATCGTTGTCTTGCCGGAGCTTGATACCCCGTTCAGAAATATGATTTTACCTTTTTGCATAGACTATCCTCATTTAGTCACAGTCCCTCAATCAGGCGGAATTTTATATATCCCGCTTCCACATTGATTTCAACAACAAACTCAGGCACAGCAGGTATTAATATCTCCCGCTCTCCCTTTATAACATATACATTGTTTGCTGGGCGTTCAAGAACATCCTGCACGACACCAATCTCCCGGCCCGATTCGGCGTCGATTGCCGCAAGTCCGATCAGATCGGCAACAAAGTGACGGCCTTCTTCCAGCTTCACATCATCCTTGGATATTGAGACCGTCTTGTTCTTTAACGCAAGTGCGCCTTCAATATTAACAACGCCATCGAAAGCTGCTATGACAAAGTTTTTATGCACCCGCGCGGACAAAAGCTTTCGCGGGACACCGTCGATATAGAGCGCCTCAAATCCCGCCAAAAACGCGGGAGAATCCGCCCAGGGCTGGATTCTCACTTCGCCCCTGATTCCGTGGGTGTTGACGATTTTTCCGGCTTCAAGCAGGTTCATCAGTCAACAATATCAACGCTTATGCGTTTGCCCTGCCGCTGCGCGACTGACCGCATAAGTGCGCGAATCTCTTTGGCGATACGTCCGCCGCGGCCGATTACCTTGCCCATATCCGCCGAATTGACACGCAGTTCAAACACTGTTTCATTCGGTTCTTCGCGTTCTGTGACAGTCACGTCGTCCGGATTATCCACAAGATTTTGTGCGATGTAATAAAGCAAATCCTTCATTTAAGTTGCCCCTCTTACGATTAAAGCGCGCCGGCTTTTTTCAGAAGCGCTCTGACAGTATCGGTCGGCTGTGCGCCATTTCCTATCCAGTATTTTATGCGCTCTGCATTGACAGTTGTCTCAGACGGCGTCTTCAGCGGATCATATGTTCCGATCTCCTCAATGCACCTGCCGTCACGCGGGGACCGTGAATCTGCCACGACTATCCTGTAATAAGGATTCTTCTTTGCGCCCATCCTGCGAAGTCTGATTTTTACCATTTTGTGTGTACCTCCAAAAATTTGATTAAATATATTTGTAGGGGCGGATGGTAATCCGCCCGTGTTGCAACGGGATGATTGTGTTACGGCGGGACGATTGCCATCGTCCCCTACAGGGGGCAGCGGGCGAACTCAGTTCGCGTCTACATCCCGAACAGGCCCTTTTTGCCTTTTTTACCTCCGCCGAACATTGCCGGCATTTTGCCTTTTGATAATTGTTTTGTCATCGTCTGCATAAGCTCAAACTGTTTCAACATTCTGTTGATATCGACAACGGCCGTGCCGCTTCCGGCGGCTACGCGCTTTTTGCGGCTTGAGTTCAAAACTGACGGATTCTCCCGCTCATGCGGCGTCATTGATAGTATGATCGCCTCGGTTTTGACCATCAGATTGTCGTCAATCGAAGCACCAGCTAGCGCTTTTGCGTCAACGCCCGGCAACATTCCAGCTATATCCGACAGGCTACCCATGGACTTAACCTGGGTCATCTGATCATAATAGTCGTTCAGCGTGAACTTGTTCTGCCTCAATTTTTCGGCCATTTCAAGGGCCTTTTTCTCGTCAAAGGCCTCTTCGGCCTTTTCAATCAATGTAAGCATGTCGCCCATGCCAAGTATGCGTGAGGCCATACGGTCGGGGTGAAACGGCTCAATCTGGTCAAGCTTTTCACCTGTACCGGCGAATTTTATCGGCTTACCGGTAATCGCCCGAACTGATAACGCCGCGCCGCCCCTGGCGTCTCCGTCTAGCTTTGTGAGTATCACGCCGTCAATCTCAATCGCGTCGTTGAAGGCGGCAGCAGCGTTTACCGCGTCTTGACCCGTCATGGCATCTATCACCAGAAGAATCTCCGTCGGCTCAACCGCTTGCTTGATGGCTTTCAGCTCATCCATAAGCGCGTCGTCGATATGCAACCGTCCGGCGGTGTCTAGGAACACCATATCGTTCCCATGCTTTTTCGCGTGTTCTATCGCTGCTTTGGCGATTTTGACAGGGTTCTCCGTCCCCATTTCAAACACCGGGATATCGAGCTGCGCCCCGACTGTCTGCAACTGTTTTATAGCGGCCGGGCGATAGATATCGCACGCGACCAACAGCGGACGCTTGCCGTTTTGACGCCGCATCAGTGCCGCGAGTTTTGCTGCGTTCGTCGTTTTTCCAGCACCTTGTAGGCCGACCATCATAACGATAGTCGGCGGCTTTGACGAGATGGTAATCTTCGCACTTTCGCCGCCCATAAGATTACACAGCTCTTCATTAACTATTTTGATAACCATCTGCGCCGGGGTGAGGCTTTCGAGAACATCAGCGCCCAGCGAACGCTCGCTGACAGTTTTGATAAAATCGCGCACGACTTTATAACCGACGTCCGCTTCTAAAAGCGCGAGGCGCACTTCACGCATTGCCTCTTTGATATCGGCTTCTTTTAACCTGCCTTTGCCGCGCAGTTTTTTGAACGCGGCGTTTAATTTATCCGATAAACTTTCAAATGCCATCCGGTCAACCTTTCAGCCCTTCCAGCGTAAATACAAGTTTACGCGCCAAATCCGCCGATTCTCCGTCTGATTTTGCCCAAATATCCTGCGCCAGACTCTCAGCGAAAGCGAGTCCGTCACGCATTTCAGTCCACCTGCGGATTACGCCTGTTTTTTCCTCCAGCTCTGTGAGCGCTTTCTCGGCGCGGATGACTATATCATATACACCCTGACGGGAAATCCCAGCCTTTTCAGCGATTTCCGAGAGGGACATATCCTCATTATGATACAGATCGTAGTATTCGCGCTGCTTTTCGGTAAGTAAATCCCCGAAGAAATCCAGCAGCATTGTCATAAAAAGCGTTTTGTCGTCCATCTGCGCCTCCGTTGCGTAAAGCAATAATGCTTGACGCATGAGACATATTACCCCATCCTTGCCGCCAAGTCAAGTGTTTTTTGATTGTTTAGCAAACGAATTAGAAAATTGCAGAAATATTTATTGCATTTTGTACATTTTTGTATTATGTTGTTAATGATAAAAAGATATAACACACAGAAACGAAAGTGAGGTTTTTGTAATGATGAAGAAATTTGTTGTACTTGCGATTGCCCTAATCCTTGCTGTGGCAGGCCTTGCCGCTTGTGCAAACGGAAACGGCGATGACGTGGCCGACGATGACATCACGGCGCTGATGGACGAAATCCTCGCGCACGCGGTGGAGGAGTACGCCGACATTTCCGATATCCCCGCTTACATAACAATCGGAGGCGAGATTTTCAGCACAGAGCTGACCCATCTTTCTTTTAACAATGATCGCCACGGCTCCATGCTTAATCCACACCCGGGGTTAACAGACGAAGACTTTGAGCCGTTGCGGTACATGACTAATTTGGATTCGTTGTTTATATGGGGGCACCAAATCAGCACCTTGGCACCGATGGCCGAATTAACGAATCTGACGCAACTGCATTTGCACTTCATGGATGAACTCCACGACTTGACGGCGCTTGCTGAATTAACGAATCTGCGTATTTTGAGCATATCTGGCAGCGCATTCAGGAACAACAGAACCCCAATCCGCGACATAACGCCGTTGGCTGAATTAACGCATTTGACGAGTTTGACTATAGACTGGACCACAATCGAAGATATAACGCCGCTTGCCGGGTTGACAAGTTTGACGAGCTTGAGCTTGTCCAACAACGGAATCACTGATATAGAGCCTCTTGCCGAATTGACTAACTTGGAGAGCCTTAGTTTGGACATAAACCGAATCAATGACTTAACACCGCTGGCCGGGTTGACTAATCTGGAACGTTTGGGCTTGTCCAACAACGGGATCACTGACATAACGCCGCTGGCCGATTTAACGAATTTGGAGAGTTTGAACTTAAACATGAACGACATCAGCAGCATAACGCCGCTGGTCAGGTTGACTAATTTGGAGAGTTTGGACTTGGGCATGAACAGAGTTCGCGACATAACGCCGCTGGCCGACATGTTTTATTTGACGAGACTGATCATGTACTGGAATCAAATTGAAGACATAACGACGTTGGCAAGGCTGACGAATTTGGAAGAGCTGAACCTGAACATGAACCAAATCACCGATATAACGCCGCTGACCGGCTTGCCGTATTTGAGCCGGATGTTCTTGTCGTTGGACAGCAACCCGATTGAAGACATGACGTTTTATGAGCAACTGCCTTTTCTCCTACCAAGCAGCTAAAATCGGCGATGTAACACAAAGCAGTGGTCAGTATGTTATATTCGTTACCGTATGATTGGAGGAGATGCCTATGATCTGACATTTGATTTTTACAAACGGTGGTGGCAAGGTGTGCTGCCAAGACAGCTGATAGGGTTTGACACACGGCTTACAAGGAGCTTTGGCTATTTGCGGAAGCATTTAAGTATTTTTTGAATTGTTTAGTATGTCCGCGAATAAAATAATTCAAAAGGAGGCTTATTTTAATGAAATGCAAGCTTGTGGATCTCCGCTGTAAGGAGGTAATAAACATACATAACGGGTTTCGTCTGGGATTTGTCTGTGACGTGATAATAGATGTTTTAACAGGTCATATGGCCGCGATACTTGTACCCGGGCCGTGCAGGTTTTTCGGCGTATTTGGCAGGGAAGACGACTATCTTATCCCGTGGGAGTGCATAAGGAAAATCGGCGACGATATTATACTCGTCAATGTCGAGGACGCATTCAAGCGTGAAAAGCGCAAAAAAATAGGGTGGCTGTGAAGCCACCCTATTTTTAGGTATCTTTTGTCTCGAGCATGGTCTTTATTATAGCGGCCGCGCCGTTTACACCGGTGAACGATGTGTTGATAACAAGGTCAAAATTGCTCATGTTTCCCCATTGGCGGGTGGTGTAATACTTATAATAATTCGCGCGCTGTTTATCAATTTTTTTGATTCTTTCAATCGGTTTGTCTAACGGCATGTCATAATGTGCCGTAGCCTGGCGAACCCTGTCTTCAATTGTAGCACGGACAAAGACGGTTACCAGCGCCGGATTGTCACGGAGGATATAGTCTGCGCATCTGCCGACAATAACGCAGCTGCCCTGGGCGGCAATCTCCCTGATAACCGCTGACTGCGCCTGGAACACTTTGTCTGTTATCGGCGTCTCGTAATATGCCTCAATATTTGGATAGGTCGCGTGCATCAGGTTGTGCAGGAATGTGTTTTGAATAACCTCGTCGCGCCTTTCGAGGAAATCAGCGCTCATTCCGCTTTTTTCGGCGGACATGTGCAGTATCTCCTTGTCGTAAAAAGGAATGCCGAGTTCTTTTGCAAGAATTTCCCCAACATGTCTGCCACCGCTGCCGTACTCACGGCTGATTGTTATTATATAATTATCCATTATAAAACCTCCTCGTCCAGCCCATGAGGGCGTCTATATATTTACAGAAAGTGCGGGTTTTCCGCGCCTTGTTTCTGTATAACAAAATTTTACCATGTTTTAACGACAATTTCAATTATTATTTATTTATTTATAGCGGGTGAATTGCACTGATTTAAATTTGTTCTCCCCGCCGCAGGCGGGTGAATAAGAAAAACTTTAGTGTGTTTTCCCACTTTTTATTTATTTGCAGTCTTTACTTATCTTACAAACTATTATAAGATAATCCAGCAAGGGGTGATTCATTAATGTTGTTTGACAATTCCGGTTATTTATTCTATGACGGCGCAATGGGTACAATGCTGCAATCCCGCGGACTGAAACCTGGCATCCGGTCGGATATTATGAACATATTATCGCCACAGACTGTGGAGGATGTACACAGGTTGTACGTGGAGGCGGGCAGCGATATAATCTGCACAAACACTTTCGGCGCGAATGCCCTGGTTCTCAAAGAAGCCGGATATTCGCCGGAAAAGGTCATTCCTGCCGCAGTGTCGGCGGCCAAACGCGCGGCGGGAGACCGCGTGAAAGTCGCGCTGGATATCGGGCCTGTCGGCTATCTGCTGGAGCCGCTGGGGGATCTGGCGATGGATAAAGCGTATGAGCTTTTCAAAGAACAGGCTGTACTCGGCGAAAAATCCGGAGCGGACGCGGTTGCAATCGAAACCATGAGCGACTTAAACGAGATGGAGTCGGCGATACGCGCTGTGACTGAAAACACTGGATTGCCTGTGCTTGCGACAATGACTTTCGGTCAAAACGGCCTAACTTATATAGGCGTGTCACCGGAGGATTTCGCAGAGTTGGCAGAGCGGCTCGGGGTTGTTGCCGTTGGACTCAACTGTTCACTCGCCCCGTCGGAGATGTACGAAACGGCGGAGCGGATTGCAAACTCGACAAACCTCCCGCTGATAATTAAGCCGAACGCGGGCTTGCCGGATTCGGTGACTGGCTTGTACGATATCGGCCCGGTCGAATTCGCACAACAGATGGCCGAGTTTGCGAAAATCGGTGCAACCACAAAAATAATAGGCGGCTGCTGCGGTACCGCGCCTGAGTATATCAGAGAGCTGAAAGAGATGTTTTCAAAGCTTTAGAAAAGGGGATTATTAAATGAGCAAATTACAAAACATGCGGTTAATAGAAATCCCGAAATTCCGTGCAGTTTCCTCAGGAGCAAAGACACTTAACGAACTTTTTGGTGATAATGGATTTGATTCCACATGGGTCAAACTACACCATCATCTACTTATGCAACACATGTACGAACCCACATGCTTTTTGTGGCATGAAGATATAAATATAGCATGGGACGAAGGAAAAAACATTTTCATATTGGCAATAAAAGACGATGTGACCGATGAAGATGCAGCCCCATACGAAATTGTCGAATTTCCGGGTGGTATGTTTCTGGTTGCCAC
>Ga0123355_10000596_pt1 | contig 48796 bp, 47 predicted proteins | sample TergutEmb28metaG_3_FD_89872 | JGI IMG/M metagenome (GOLD analysis project Ga0123355, IMG submission 89872) | Embiratermes neotenicus P1 segment gut microbial communities from Petit-Saut dam, French Guiana - Emb289 P1 | ecosystem: Host-associated > Arthropoda: Insects > Digestive system > Gut ...
ACTAAACCCAAGTGCTTGAAAAACACCCGCAACCGGTACAAGTGTTCTGCTATCCACAATAACTGGGCCTTGGTCTGCAAAAACTACAGCTTGACCATTAACAGTAACAGAAATGGTATCTCTAGCTAAAACAGCGATAGGCAACAATGCAAGTATCATAGCAAAAATAAGAAAAATACTGATGATTTTTTTCATATGTAACACTCCTTTAGGTTTTTTTACATATTATACCATCAGTCGCTACAAATGTCTATTAAAACACAATTCCAAACAAGCTAAACGATACCAAGCCTAAAGCTACAGCAACTATCGCTATAACTGCCAAATGCACCGGATATGCCACATAAAACAACCATTTAGCCGGCTTACCTCTATCGTTATTATAGTTTCTTATAAGAATCGCACCCGCAAAACAACCTAGCGCAAACGTTGGTGTTGCTAGCATAAGATTAACAGTCATACCCATGTTATCAAGCACATACTGCAACTCTTGCTCCATACCTGGAATATGCGGAGCTAACATAACCTGAGCAGCACTCATTAATCCAAATACCAAAAAAATTATACCGGCTATAATACCCGGCAATGTGCGTCTTCTGCTTTCCTTTTTTATTACATAATACAAAAGTGGCACAAGAACTCCTATAAAGAATAAATCCATAAACATAGCCACAATACAGGCCACTATAAAGAAAAGCCAAAACAAAAAGCGTATTTTAATTTTATCATACGCTAGTAAAACAATAAGACTTAAAGTTATGGTGAATAAGATGTTTAAAAATGGTGCACCCGGTATCATTGCAGTAATGCCTAATACCATAGGATGAAACAACTGCGCTATTACACCAAATATCACAAGGCGCAAAATATACTTTTTAAAGTTAGATGTATAACGGTACCCCTCTACTACAAAATAGGCCATTATGGTGTAGGTTAGACCACCAACTGCATATAAAGGCAACAAAAGCCCAAGCGGCAAAATAGGATTCCAAGCGATTGCAATGTGGTTTGCTATCATTGCAATGACAGCAATCCATTTCAATGTGTACGCATCGAAAGATAAAGTTTTCATTTAAACCTCCTTTTTTGATTTTATTTTAGCCCTTTTGTATGATAAAATCAAGCAAATAATGGTTGCAAAGCTTTCAAATTGAATAATGTTAATTCTTCTGCATTTTAAAGCTTTTTACAAAATCATCAAGGGCTAATCCCACAAATCCATCCAACTATCTGCACCTTCCCACAAAAACACTTGCCCCTTAACCAAGCGGCAATTTTTGTCTGCGCCCGCAATCACTTTCATCTCTGCATCTGTAAGAGGATCTTCGTTTATACACTTTAAATTTGCAGCATAATTTTTTCCTGTTATAGAAAAAGGGATCGGAATCTGCCCTCGCTGTACCGCCCATTTTAGGCATACCAAGGCAGGATGTATTCCTCTGGCTTCAGCGATTGCTATTATTTCAGACATCTCTGTATCTACTATGTCGTCTTCTGATTTATCTCTTTCTGGGCGGCTTGGAGAGCCTATTGGACAATATCCTATGGGCAAGATATCCCTTTCAACACAGTAATCAAACAACTGCGGTTGTTGAAAGCTTGGGTGCAACTCCATTTCTATCAATATCGGTTTTACACGGCATAAAGGCAATACGGCTTCTAGCTTTTTTATTGTCATGTTGCTCATTCCTATGTATCTAGTTAAGCCCATATCACAAACTCGTTCTATTTGTCGCCATACAGACATAAAACGCTCTGTAGAAAAAGGCACGGAGTCCGGATTTCTAGCATCTCCATCACAGCCAGGGGCGTGATAGCTAGGGAAAGGCCAGTGGACGAAATATGCATCTACATAGTTCAATTGCAAATCTTTTAAAGTTTTTGCTAGGCTAAACAAAACATCTCCTTGGCCATGCATGTCGTTCCATAGTTTACTCATTATAAACAGCTCTTCTCTGGCTACAATGGTAAGATATTCACATTATATCATATATAACATGGTTGTAGATATTGCTACTAAGCTAGTAATTGCACTGCTTTGAACGCTTATGTCCAAATCATCAACGGCAAGAGCATATAAAATTGTGACTAAAATTAGTTGCAATTTTTTTTGAATCAAGTATACTGCTTTTAGGTGATACTAGTATGGGTAAAAAAGAAAAATTGCTGGAGCGTTTATTGCTACGACCAACCAATTTTACATTTTCAGAATTAGTTACATTACTTGGACATTTTGGATTCTATATTGCGAAAGCAGGCAAAACAGGAGGCTCTAGAGTTTCATTTACTGATGGCAAAAGAGACTATATTCGTATTCACAAGCCTCACCCACGAAATACGCTGAAACCATACCAAGTAGACGCCATTATAGCAGCGTTAAATGAAAGAAGGTTGATATAAAAATGAATAACTGTCTGAATTACAAAGGATATACAGGAAATATTGAGTTTTCAGAAGAAGATGGCGTTTTTCATGGTAAAGTGATTGGTATAAAACCGCTAATATCTTTTGAGGGCGACAGCGTAAGCTTAATTACAGAAGATTTTCGCAACGCGATTGATGAATATCTAGAATTTTGTGATGAAAATGACATCGAACCTGAAAAACCATTTAAAGGCTCGTTTAATGTACGGATAGGAGCAGAACTTCACCGCAAGGCTGTTCTTGCGGCATCTTCTAATGGTGTATCGTTAAATTCGTTTGTTGAAGAGGCTATTCGGCAAAGGGTTGGATAAAACCGTTCAGCCCTTTAATATATCTAGCTTTAAACGCTTATGACCAAATCATCAACGGTAAGCTTTTGTCAAAACATCCTTACTTTAAATCACCAACCCCAAATAAACCTCATTCTTATCATCCTGCGAAACCCCCAAATACCGCCTGGTAACCGATAAGGAGCTATGGTTATATATCTCCATAATAACCGCAGGCGATATCCCTTCCTTCCATGCATGGTAGCCGAAAGTTTTACGTAAAGAGTGACAAGAGGCAGGTATATCAAGTTCAAGCTCTTCTGAGGCCTCGCGTATAATCCGATAAGCCTGTACCCGGCTAATGGCCTGGCCGTTTTGTTTATTCTCAAATAGAGGGTGAAGACGAGATGTTGGGCGTGCGGTATGTAAACAGCGTTTTAAAGCGTTTATGCAATTTTCGTGCAAGGCAATAGTTTTAGTTTTATTGGTTTTACTTTCGGTTATGGTGATACTTTGGCGTATGCATTTGGTGTTGAAATTGTAAACATCTCCCCAGGTTAGGCGTAGTAAATCGCTGATACGCAGGGCTGTGTATATGCCCATTGTGATAAGGGTGTAGTTGCGGATTTGGCCTTGGTGCAGGTAGTGGTTGATTAAGGCTTGTACTTGTTTTTTGTCTCTGATTGGCTGAGTTGCATTTGATTTTGATTTTTTGATTGACATTTTCATTTCTCCTTTGTATTATGATAGTAAGTTTTCCCAATGTAACAGTTTTACCAAACTGTTACATGAATGTGGCAAACCCTTATAAAATCAACGGGCGCAAGCCTGTGATTTCTCTCTCCAGACGAAGATATTGTATCTTCGTCTTTTTTGTTTGTTGTATTTACAAGGGAATCTCTTATGTAACATAATGATAAAAATGTTACATGAATGTAGCTCTCAAAAATTTGTGATATGACTTTAGCACATTGGATTGGAGATTACTTTTGGAAGTTTTCTAGGGAAAATTTCCTAAGAATGGGGGGAGAGGCTATACAAAAAAAGTTGTAAAAATCGTATAAATAACTTGTTACTTAGGAGGTTTTGAAAATGAGAAAATTGCTTTTGATAACCATCATGACGTTTAGCGCTTTGATGTTTGTTGTACCTATTAGCGTTCAAGCAGCAACGCAAGAATTATCGGTTATTTTGTTTTACGACGATCCAGATGAAGAAACTATGTGGTTGAGCGAAGAACTTAGCGACATAGAGATTTCTCTATGGAACAGTGATGTATTGTTAAGTACAACTGCACCAGCTGCCGATGGCGCAGTAAGATTTACCTTCGCATCGGAGACTGAAGTTGAGAATTTACATATTGAGCTAATAAATCCTGATAATTTACTAGTGAGTATTGATGTTTATGGAGACTTTACCTTAAGAAACACTATTCCTTCAAGCTATTTTGAGCAAGGGAATGAGAATTTTTATATGTTGGTTCTACATTTTACCTCTGCTGAAGCAGTCTCAGAGGATTTAATAGAACCTGATGAAGAAAAATTATATGAGCCCATTGTGATGAAAGCAGAATACGATATAGAAGAAACGATAGTAGAACCTGCTATATTACCAGTACCAGCACCAGAACCATTCCCGATTGTAGAAGTAATAGAAGCCCCAGCACTAACCCCAATCATCCAACCCACCAACACAGCAACAGTAACTAACGCCCACTTCCTAAACCTACGCCGCGGCGCAGGCGTTAGTTACAATGCCTTTGCAGTTTTAACAAGAGGCGACACAGTAACAATACTTGGCCGTAGCGGCGGCTGGGTTAATGTTGAAACTGCACATGGTCCCGGCTGGGTGTTTGGAAGGTATTTAGATATTTAGTAGTGCATGGTAAGTGAAGTAATCTCCTAAGTTGGGACGACTTTGAGATTATACTGTAAGTTAGATTTGAATTAAAAAATACTTTGCCTACAGATAACATAGACAGAGTATTTTTTTATTGCAGTTAGTGCTATAATTATAGATATATTTAAACTGCCTAAATATTAATGCAAGCATATTAGGGTCGAAAAGAGGTGGGAACAATGGCAATGACGCAACAAGAAGTTGTAGATTATTGGATTGATAAATCTAAAGAAGATTTGAAAGCTGCTAAGGTTTTGTATAATTCAAAAATGTATCTTCACACAGGGTTCATGTGTCAGCAATGCATAGAAAAAGCTCTGAAAGCATTTTATGTCCATGCAAAAGATGAAAGGCATCCACGTCAACATAATGTTCAAATTTTGGCAGAAATGACAGGCTTATTTGAAGACATGGATGATATCAAAAAGCAGACGATCAGCAAATTAGTCCCCCTGTACATTGAAACCAGATATGAAGATGAAAAACGAATTATAGCAGAAAGGCTGGCTAGATTGTATTGCAAAAATTTGTTATCTGAAACGGAGGTATTATACCAGTGGATAGTGCAATTAATGATATCGTAGCAAAATACGCCCAAGCAGTAAATCTAAAGTATGCACCAAAAGCTATATATCTTTATGGTTCGCACGCTAATGGGGAAGCCCACAAAGACAGTGATATTGATGTAGCTGTTATCTTTGAATCTATGGATAGTGACGAATACATTAATATATTTTCTGGATTATCCAGTATAGCCTCAACAATTGACTATAATATAGAACCAAATTTGCTAATTGATGACGGTGATTACTGTCGCTACAGTCTTTTAGCTGAAGTTATGAAAACAGGGCATTTGATTGAGTCATAAACGAATATTATTTGAACTAACGTAATACGAAAAACAAGCCCAACCAAGCTAATTAGAGGGCTTTGAAAGCTTTTACCCAAAGGATCGCGCTAAGCGTGTTCTACTAGCACACAGCGCCATCAACACCTTCACAAACCCATCCACAAATGATAAAATACCCCCAACATTACAAATAGCAAAGAAAGGGGCTGTTTCTTTGTACGAGTTGGAAGGAAATCTCTTCGATTGGGATACCAATAAAGAACGTACCAACATACAAAAACATGGAGTTTCATTTAAAGAAGCCGCTTCTGCATTTTTAGACGAAGACGCACTAGAAGCCGAAGATACAGAACATTCACAATACGAAGATAGGTTTTTAATTATCGGCAAAAGTCGTAAATTACGCCTGCTTGTTGTATGCCATTGTTATAGAGAAAATGGTACGGTTATACGTATTATTTCTGCAAGAAAAGCTAATAGAAGAGAAGCTGAAACATACGGAGGTAGATAGTATGAAAGACCATTACGACTTTTCAAAGGCGCGCAAAAACCCTCATGCCGCTAAAATAAAAAAAGAAGGCTATACTGTAATGATTCACTATAGCCCAGAAGATATAGCAAGCGGCAATATTGACGATACAAAAGATATTATACAAGCTTTAGTTGATTTAATGTCCGTTAGCGAGTCTAAACGCTTGTTAATGCATATTAAAGATAATTATGATTTGCCGTGTTCTCCAGATATCTGGGAAGGTGTATAAGAATACGAAAACAAACCCAACCAAGCTAATTAAAAGGCTTTGAAAGCTTATGGCAAAATCATCAACACCTTCACAAACCCACTCACAAATGATAAAATACCCCCAATATCACAAAAGGGGGTATTTTCTATATGAAATCCTTAATAGTAGAAAAAGACGGCAGCCTATCAATCAGAGAAGTACCAACACCAAAACCCAGCCCAAACGAAGCCCTAGTCAAAACTATAGCCTGCGGTATGTGCGGTACAGATATTAAAGTAATCCATCAATCTTTTAAAGGCTTCCCTCTCTCATCATATCCACTAATACTAGGGCACGAGGGTGTAGGAGAAGTCATAGAAATTGGCGAAAACGTAACAAGCTACAAAATTGGTGATAAAGTTCTGCTGCCTTTTGTAGATGCCACAGATGAAATGGGCTCTGCTTATGGGGCTATGAGTGAATATGGTATTGTACGAGATATTGCCGCATTCCCACCAGGGGAGGCACCAGAGGTTGCACATGCTCAAACAGTACTGCCTTCTGATTTATGTCCTGTAGAATCTGTGTTATTTGTAACTTTCCGCGAAGTACTTAGCACCATAAGATATTTTGGAGTTGAGCCGGAAGATTCTATCGTAATCTATGGCTGTGGCTCTGTTGGGCAAACCTTTATCAAGTTTTTAAGCCTTTTAGGTTTTAACCAAATCATCGCTGTAGATATTGTAGACGAAAAGTTAGAAATCGCACGTGCTCTTGGCGCGTATAAAACGTTTAAAACAGATGTAGTAAATGAAGTGCGCTCTTTGTATCCGGATGGCGTAAATCATGTGTTAGATGCCGTTGGCCTACCATTCGTAACAAACGAAGCGATGAAGCTACTCGCCGACAGAGGCAATGTGCTCTGTTACGGCGTATTAGCAAAAGAGCAAATCACAATAGATTTCTCTGCTGCATCATATAACTGGAATTTCATCTGCCAGCAAATGCCGCGCAAAGATGAAGAAGCCGCTACTCACGAACAAGTGCTGAAATGGATACGTACAGGCAAACTGAACCTGGCAGATTTCATATCAGATTATTTTGAGTTTGACCAAGCTATAGAAGCTTACGAAAAAATGTTAAATGGCGAAATCGCTAAAAAGGGGATAATTAAGTTTTGAAAACTAAATATCTAATACTTGCTGCACTTTTTGCTGCACTAATTTTTATTTCGATTTATTTTTTTAGTGTCCCAAATGGTTTTGGTGGCGTAATCCATTTTGGTGATGCGCTGATTTTTATTGCAGCGGCACTTTTACCGCTACCCTACGCAATGGCCGCCGCTGCTATCGGAGCAGGATTGTTTAACTTGGCAAGGGTTCCGATATGGTTTCCCTTCACCATAGTAATTAAACCAATATTGACGTTATGCTTTAACTCTAAAAGCGAATGGATATTAGATGGCAAGCGCAATATCATAGCACCATTCGTTGCCTGCGCGCTTAATACTATTTTGTATTTTGGAGCAAACTGGTTACTTTTTGATCAATATGCGGCTATGGGTGCGTTTGTTCCCTTGCTGATTCAAGGATTAGGTAGCATCATATTTTATTTTATAATCGCCTTTGCTTTAGATAAAATCGGAATAAAGCGGCTGATGAAGACAAAGAATCAATAGAAAATACCAAAGTATGGATATTCCCTTGCGACTGCGGAGATAATTATGTTATACTTTGGCTAAAGTACAATATTTTTTAAGGAGGTATACCTATGAAATTAATTATGGCAGTGGTACACGATGAGGATGCTTTCCACGTTTTAGACCTGATGATAGAAAAAGGCTTTGGCGTAACAAAACTAGCCTCAACAGGTGGTTTTTTGCGCGCTGGTTTCACCACCCTTATAAGCGGTGTTGACGAAGAACGTGTACAAGAATTTATCAGCATTATCGAACAAAAATGTAAAAGCCGTAAGCAAATCACTTCTGTAAACGCTACACATATGAATGTAAGCGAAAGCTATGTTCCTTACCCTGTGGAAGTAACAATTGGCGGTGCTACTATATTTGTGCTTAATGTTGAGGAATTTAAGAAAGTGTAATGTTCAATCAAATTATTGGAAATACACAAGTAAAAAAACGTTTGCAAAAGGCAGTAAATGCACCGGGTCATGCGTATATTTTGGTTGGTGAAGCCGGGATGGGCAAATTTGCCCTAGCCCGTGCCTTTGCCAAGGCCTTACAATGCGAAAACTACACAAACGATGCCTGTAGCATTTGTTTGTCTTGCAGAGTTTTTGAAAGCGGAAATCATCCGGATGTACTATACGTGAAAGCAAGCAAAACCAAATCTATAGGCATAGAAGATATCCGCAACCAATTGATCTTACCTATGAGCGAAAAGCCCCTTATATACCCGTATAAGATTTTTATCGTCAACCAGCCTCTTACACTGCAAGCTCAAAATGCCCTGTTAAAAACGATTGAAGAGCCAGCCTCTTTTGGTGTTTTTATGTTTCTAACAGAAAGCGTTCAACTTTTATTACCCACGGTGCTTTCTCGCTGTGTTAATCTAAAACTTAATCCGCTTACAGAGGAAGAAGTAGCACAAAGCCTAGGCATAAGCCCAACAGACCCAGCAGTAAAGTTTGCTCAGGGCAACCCGGGCAATGCAAAGGCTTTATTAGAGTCTGAAAGTTTTACAGCTATGTTGGGGCTTGCAAAAAACGTATCTGAAAGCATCCAAAATATGGATATAGTTTCAGTGTTTGGTTTGTACAGCCAATTTGAAAAATGGAAAGATTCTATCCAAACGCTTTTGGATATATTATATATGCAATATGCAGAAGGCTTTTCGGATTTAAAAGGACTCGAAGCCATATCAAACGCAAAAAAAGCCTTGCACCAAAACGGAAACTTTCAAATGACTATAGAACTAATGCTATTAAAAATGTCAGGAGCAGCTTAGATCATGGAGATAATCGGCGTAAGATTTAATAAAGTCGGTAAAATATATTATTTTGACCCGAGCGGTGTTAAAGTTGCTGAAAATACCCCTGTTATTGTAGAAACAGTACGAGGCGTAGAATACGGCATGTGTGTAATACCTAACAGAAATGTAGATAACATCGAAATACCTGTAAAAAAAATAATTCGTATAGCCACAGCAGCGGACACAAGGCAAGATATAAATAACCGTCAAAAAGAAGAAAGTGCCGCTAAATTATGTCTAGAGCAAATTAAAAAGCATAAATTAGACATGCATTTAGTAAATGTAGAAGTGACATTTGGCTTAAACAAAATCATCTTCTATTTTACAGCCGAAGGGCGTGTAGACTTTAGAGAGTTAGTAAAAGATCTTGCAGCTGTGCTTCGTATGCGTATAGAACTGCGGCAAATAGGTGTGCGTGACGAGGCTAAAATACTAAACGGCATGGGTATTTGCGGCCGTACATTATGTTGCGCCACATTTTTAGACGAATTTCAGCCTGTGTCCATAAAAATGGCCAAGGATCAGGGTATGTCACTTAACCCTACAAAAATTTCTGGTGTTTGTGGCAGGCTTATGTGTTGCCTTAAATATGAAGAGGAAACTTACGAATACCTAAACAGTAATTTGCCAGCCATAGGTGATTGGGTTCATACAGACGATGGGGATGGAGAGGTTCTTGCGGTAAATGTACTTCGACAGCTTGCCAAAGTGGCGGTAAAAAAAGGCCGTACTGATGATGCCGTTATAAATATGTATCCTATAGCTGCAATTAAGCAACTAAGCCATGAAGCTGAAAAACATCACGATTGTGCAAATTGTCAATCTTCCTGCAAAAAATCAAACAATCAAAAAGGCAAAAAATAATGAATGTGCTAATTAATAAGGGAGAACGCATTGATGACCTTGGTAACGGATATAGTATAATTCAAAACCCGCAGGTTTTTTGTTTTGGGGTAGATGCAGTGTGCTTATCAGACTTTGTAAAAATTAAAAAGGGAGAACATGTTCTTGATCTTTGTACGGGCACGGGGATAATCCCTATTTTATTGTGTAAAAAAACTGAGGGGGAGCATTTTACCGGGCTAGAAATCCAAGAAAATAGTGCAGATATGGCACGCCGTAGTGTAGTGATGAACAATTTATCGCATAAAATTAGCATAGATTGCGGAGACATTAAAAAAGGAGCAGAAATCTATCTGCCCAATTGTTTTGATGCAATAACTGTAAACCCACCTTACATACCTGCCGCAGCTGGCATACATAACGCGGTAGATGCAAAAACAATTGCCCGTCACGAGGTGCTATGTACCCTATCTGATATAGTAGTTTTATCCGCCCGCCTGTTAAAAACCGGCGGGCGTCTGTATATGATTCATCGGCCCGGGCGTTTGGCGGAAATTTTTTGCACACTTCGCCGCTCAAATTTAGAGCCAAAAACCATGCAACTGGTACAATCAAGTATGGGACACGAGCCATCTTTAGTGCTAATAGAGGCCGTAGATCACGGAAAGCCTATGCTTAAGGTATTACCAACACTTTTTTTACGAAGGGAGAACTCAGATGTTTATTATCCTCAGCATAGTGGCAGCACTTATGATGCCGGCATCCACGACCGTAACCCTTGATTTGCAGGTAAATGAAAATAGAATAGAAATTTCTGGTCATAATGTTGAAGGAGTAAATTATTTTAGTTTATACGATATAGCAGAAGCTCTTGATTTGGATAAGTTACAGATTTTATCCAGAAGATGGCTTTTGTTTAGAAGCCGAAACATCAATGGTAATTATTATTTTAGCTTGCGTGATGTGTCCGCCGCCATGGGGTTTAGGCTACACTGGATAGGAAGTCAAAATACGATAATAGTAGATACCTCTAAGGTGGTAAGGCCTGATGAGGCTATTTTTATTGCAGAGCCATTGCCTGAATACGTACTAGATATAATACGAGGCCGCTCTTTTAGGCACTACGCTCCTTTTGATTACTCATTTTTAAGCTACCTAACCATAACGCATATAGATTTTAGCGGTCAGCGGCGCATAGGTCATATGATAGTAGCTGCAGAATTGGCTGAAGAGGTATTGGATATTTTTCGTGAAATATATGAATACGGCTTTCCTATTTACAGAATGCGCCTGATAGATTTTTATGGCGCGCAGGACTATTTATCTATGGCAGATAATAATAGCGTAGCTTTTAATTTTCGAAATATTGCAGGGACTAACAGGCTATCGCGGCACGCCTTGGGCAGGGCTATTGATATTAATCCTATACAAAACCCCTACATAAGAGGAAATACTGTATGGCCTGTGGCCGGGAAAAATTATATGGATAGAACTTATGAAAGGCCGGGGATGGTTATTAGGGGAGATGTAGTATACAGGGCATTTACTAGCCGTGGGTGGATATGGGGAGGTAATTGGACACTTCCTAGGGATTATCATCATTTTGAGAGGCCGTAGATAAAAAGTAGGATAACGAATTAATTCTTGAACTGACACGTACAGGACACATAACAATTTGTTTTAGCCATTTGTAAATAGTATTAATCCTACCGTCCAATCGGGCGTTTGGTAGGTGGGGTTAATACAATCACACGATTCTAAACGCTCTTTTCTTTAGATGCGAAATATAGTAGTGAATAAATATTACACGCAAGTCTAAACGTTCTCGCGGAGACATTAAAAAAGGGCAGAAATATATCCGCCCAATTGTTTTGATGCAATAACCGTAAACCTACTATTATCCATGCCTACAAAAAGTTCGACACAACCAATTGATTAAACCTAAAAACATAGTGGCCCCTTTCATGTCTGTTACAAATTTTAATATTTACCATGTTGTATTATAGCAATATTATGTTTGCATGTCAAAAAAACATCTCGCTTTTTTTCAGCGAGATGTTTTTTTAGAGACTACACAACTTAAAACCTCAACAAACCAGCAATATCCACCGGCAAACCACTGGCAATAGACTTATTAGCAGCTATACCTGTCAAAATAGACATAGCACCATCTACATGGCTTGCCGCTCTATTATAAGGGTCATGTTCTGGTACGCCAAAAATATCGTTTAACAGTACAGGGTCTCCGCCGCCGTGGCCGCCTTTACCTTGCACTATATCTACTTTATACGGCGGGGCAAACATAGGATACACCCATACATCAACTTGATTGGCCTCTCCGTAGTGAGTCATGTCATCTTCGCCGCTTACGTAGGATTTTTCAACCACCTTCACTTCAATGCGGCCTTTTGATCCATTCATCACTATATTAAAACCCTCCCAAGGCAAATATGTGTTAAGTGAATAGGTTAACACAGTACCCCGGTTATAACGAACCATAACGCCCATAACATCCTCAATAGCTACGTCATCAGAAAATACCGATCTGTCTCTGATATAGCCGCTGTCTTTTTCTGCATCCAGATACATAGCTTTCATATCTGCATCAGCACTTAGGTCTATGGAAAATGGATCTTTTTTTGCAGCGGTGTTTCCGTGGGCTCTGTCGTAAAAGTTTGTAATGCCTCTGGTTTCCGCATTTTTCATACCGTAAAAGCGTAAATCCCCCATTGCAAAAACTCTCTTAGGGGCATCCCCAAGCCAAAAGTTTACTAAGTCAAAATGATGAGTAGATTTATGAACCAACAAGCCGCCGCTGTTATATTTGTTTCTGTGCCAACGACGATAATAGTCTGCCCCATGATTAATATCCAGTAACCATTCAAAGTGGATAGAGTACACATCTCCAATGACATCATTCATGATTAGTTCGCGAACCTTGGTGCTATGAGGGGAGTAACGGTAGTTGAATGTTACCCGCAAGCTTTTACCATACTTCTTTTGGGCGTCAATAATATTTTGTGCCTTTTCTTCATCTATGGTCATAGGCTTTTCTGTGATTACATCGCAGCCAAGCTCCATTGCTTTGATGATATAATAATCATGTGTCCTGTCTACGGATGTGACAATGACATAGTCAGGTTTTGTTTCTGCAATCATTTTTTCAAAATCTGTGTGGGAATAGGTAGGCACAGCCTTTGCGCCAAGCTTCTCCAACATCTCGTTAGCATAGGCCATTCGAGAAGGGGAAAGATCACAAAAAGCTACTATTTCGCTAGTTTCTTTATATGTAGAGGCTACAGCTCCGTAAAAAAATCTAGCTCTGCTTCCACAGCCTACTAATGCATATTTTCTTTTAATCATTTTATTCACATCTCCTTATCCTTTTAATCCGTCTGTACTAATCCCCTCAACCAAATATTTTTGGCAAAAGATAAATATAGCCATTATTGGTGCAAGAGATAAAACCGACATAGCAAACAATGCGCCCCAGTCTGAGTTAGCCGCAGGGTCTGAAAATAGTCTAAGTGCAAGGGCAACTGTGTAATCTACCGGGCGGTTAAGATATAGCAAGGCCGCTAGAAAGTTGTCCCAACTCCACATAAAAGAAAAAATGGCGCATGTTACAACTGCCGGTACAATCAAAGGCAAAATAATTTTAAAATAAATGCCATACCAAGTGCAGCCATCAATAAAAGCGGCTTCGTCAAGCTCTCTTGGTATACCGTGTATAAACTGAATGCAGAGGAATACGAAAAACGCCCCCCCCGTAAATGCCGGTACCACAAGAGGCAAAATAGTATTTACCCAACCAATAGAATGGAATATGATGTACTGAGGCACCATAATAATTTGAAATGGCAGCATCAATGTTAAAATCATCAAACCAAACCACATTTTACGCCCTTTAAAATTGAGCCTTGCAAAACCAAAGGCCACAAAAGGTGCAGAAACCATAGTGCCTATTGTTGCTAAAGTTGAAATTATAAAAGAATTTCTAAAGAAATGTCCAAAGGTAAAACCGCCAAAACCCCTCCAACCAGTGGCATAATTTTCCGGCATAAACTGGATGGGGATTAAACTTGCTGCATTACCAAAAATTTCTTCTGTAGGCTTAAACGAACTGGCGAACATCCATACCAGCGGGTAAATCATGACAATGCCTAAAAGGATTACAAAGGTATGGAATACCACGGCTTGTATTTTTTTCTTAGTATTAAAAGATACGCTAGATGACTTTGACATTTGTCTTGTTGTAGTCATTTATATTCCACCTTTCTATTCATTTTCAGAGGCTTTATAAACCCATTTGTCAGATGTTTTAAAAATTATTAAGGTCAGCAGGCCAACTACCAAAAGCATAAACCATGCCATGGCGGCTCCGTAACCCATTTCCGAAAACTCGAAGGAGCGACGGTGCATATAAACCGCATAAAACAAGGTGGTGTTTAGCGGACGTCCTTGAGTGATAATAAAGGCCTGTGTAAAAGCAGTAAACCCGTTAATAGTCTGCAAAATTAGATTAAAGAAGATAACTGGCGTTAACATTGGCAGAGTGATAGAAAAAAATTGACGGAATTTATTGCAGCCATCAACGGTAGCTGCCTCATAAAGTGTATTAGGTATCTGCTTAAGCCCGCCTAAAAAAATCAGCATCGAAGAACCAAACTGCCAAACTGCAAGTATAATAAGCGTCCAAATAGCCGTGTCAGGCCTGGCAAGCCAGCCTATTTCAGAATTTATACCAAACCATTGCAGTACACTATTTAAAACTCCATCAACTGCAAATATTCGCCTCCACAAAACAGCTACGGCTACGCTACCTCCCATAATAGACGGCAGATAATAAACTGCGCGATAAAACGCAATCATTTTGGTGCCGCGGTAAAACAGCACCGCAACCATCAAAGCAAAAATAAGTCTTAAGGGTACTGATACAAAGGTAAAAAACATAGTAACCCTAAAACTTTGCCAAAAGATAGGGTCAGAAGTAAACATACGCCGATAATTATCTAGGCCGATAAAAGTAGGCGAAGATAAAATATCATAACGAGTGAAAGATAAAACAAAAGATATCAAAATTGGCCCAACTGTAAAAGCCAGCAAGCCAATAATCATTGGAAAAATAAAAACATAGCCCGCAATTTCTGGTCGATTAAAAATCGAACCGGTACGCCCAGACTTAAGCGTACTTTTTTTTGTTATTGCTGCCATAAAATTCCCCCTGTCAAATAAAATGTAGGGGCGATCGCCTCGATCGCCCGTGGATTAATCGGTATGCATTCGGGCGACCGAGGGCGGTCGCCCCTACAGGTCACGTATCAAATATCAACAATTTATTAATCGTCCTGATGCACTGCAAGAATCGCATTGGCTTCTGGTATAAAACGATCAGTAGCTTCCGCATAAGAGATCATGCCGAACTGTACCATTTCTGTCAAGTCTACTAATAGCCTGTTTGCTTCAGCAGATCCATTTGGTTGTGGTGGATCCATAGGGGTTGCTACCTCGGTTACTCTGGCTATGTATTCAAAGATTGTTTGTTGTACTGGGTCTAAATGTGGGCGAACGAAGTCTGCCATTCTTGGGTTAACCGGTACGCCGCGCTCTGCTAATAATAGAAGCTGAGCACCTTCACTATTGGTAAAGTGACAGATAACCTGTGCCGCTAATTCCTGATGCTGAGATGTTGTTGTGATAGAGAAGAACTGAGAAGGACGAAGGTACATAAATTCGTGTGTCGCACCATAATTAAGAGCTGGCGCAAATGTAATTCCCAATCTGTTATCTGTAGCAGCTTGGAAAGCAGCTAATTGGTTAGAGCCTCCTGGGAATGTAAGCCAAGTTACACCTGTTGGCAGATGGCTTGCTTCAAGGCCAACACCAATAGCATCTTGACGCTGCTCAACTGTTGTAGCCCATGGTGAGTTGATTGTATCGTAAACCTGTCTAAAGTAACGCAAAACTGTATTGTGGCTTGCACCTATAATGTTATTACCGTCTGCATCTACATCGTAAATTAACTCTCCTACACTGCGGGCCATTAGTTGAAGCGGACCAACCTCTGTTGGAGTGTCGCCGCGTACACCTGTTGCTTCAAAAATTATTGCAGAAAGATCCATTAACTCTTGATATGTAGGACGATCAGAAAATTCTACACCAGCTGCTTCCATAACATCTATATCGTAGATAATAGCCCTGGCATTAACGCCTATGCATAAAGCAAAAAGGTCGCCTTCAAAACTGCCTGAGGCAAGTATGCTTGATGGCACTTCGCTAATATCCAGGTAACCGCGGTTTGACATGTCTGTAAGGTTTACAAGTAAGCCACGAGCCCAGTATTGAGTGATAAAAGCGATATCCTGTTGGATAATATCCGGAAGATTACCGGCTGCTGCTTGAGTTGCCAGCCTATCCCAATAACCGCTCCAGTCTGTGAACTCTGCTTCAAATCTTACACCTGGATGCTGTTCGCTATAATAATCTAGCCAAGCAAGTGTAGTATCGTTACGAAGCTGATTACCCCACCAAGAGATACGTAGAGTAACCTCTTCATCGGCAGCAGCAGCAGGTGCATCTCCTGGAGTTGTTCCTCCGGTCGCTCCGCCTCCTCCTGCGCAGGCAGCTAAGAAGCTTGCAGTCAATACTACTGTAATAAGTAGCATAATTTTCTTAAATTTCATGATTATTCCTCCTTCATGAAAAAACCCTTGGTTTCTTTGCTTATAATATTGTAACACAATTGTAACCTGTATGTGAAATTTAACTATAAAAAAATCAGACCTTTGATGTTAAAAAAACCGACTTTTTATGTTATACTCTCTGTAAAACAGAGCGATGATTCCGACAAAGGCGTTTAAAGCTTGAATCTATCATATAGTTAGTAGTGAATCCTATGTTTAAAATAATAAAAAAAAACCTGCGTCCGCAAAACCTACCACTAAAAATTAAACTTATGGCGATGATTATTTTTGTTGCTGTTTTAATCAGCACAGTTTCTCTCATCGGATTTCATATGGTGCATACACAAACAAATGAGATAATCTATACCCAAACTGCAAGTTCTATGGGGGTGTTGTCCGATAAAATATCTGGACGGCTTGATAATATAGTGGAAGTTTCCCTTTTAGCTGCCGTAAATAGAAATATCCAAGATAACCTTAAAATTGTAAATGCAAGCGGCTCTTCTATGCAACATTTTGCCGCACGCAATAGACTTTCGGAATCAATCCATGGGCTAGTCCACAGGGATATCATCAGCATTTCTATATTACCGGCAGGGGATGAATTTATCATATGGGGCTTCGATTCCTCGCCAGAGGACTACATGGTACTTGCCAACGCACTTTTAGCAGCAAGAGAGGCTAAAGGAGCTCCAATTTGGTACCCCACAGGCAGAGATGATGGCAGCCTTTTGTGTGTAAGAGAGATACGCAGTGTAGGCCACCCATTTTTAGAACATTTGGGTTATCTTGTTATCCGTGTAAACTTTGGCAGGATAGTAGCTGAAAGTACCAATGAGGTTTTGCTAATTCCAGACTTTCATCTTAATATATATCAAGGAATGATGCTTATGTACCCCTATGATCAAGGACGAGAAGCGAGTCTTCCCCGCGGGCTTGGTCTGTACAGGTATTTTTCTATAGAGTATATAGATGGCGATATGCTGTTCCTTGTTTACTCCCCTGTAAAAATTGCCAATCATACATGGGAGCTTGTTCTAGGACTTTCTTATGGCTCTGTATTTAGAGCGCGGGCAGTGGCTAACACTGCTTACATTATTAGCTTGACGGCCGCAATTCTTATTGCCGCGGCATTGTCGTTTTATATGTTTACTGGAATTAACAGACATCTAAAATTGCTGGAAAAAAAGATGAACCGCATTCGGGATGGTAACCTAGAGCCTTTAGACTCTGATATCAGACTTGCAGGTGATGAACTTGGGCGTCTTAATACATATTTTGATGAAATGCGAGAAGAGTTTAAAAAGGCCATAGATGACAACTATATTAAAGAATTGCTTTTAACAAAATCCCAACTTAGCGCCCTAGAACATCAGATTAACCCACATTTTTTATACAACTCTTTAGAGGCAGTGCACTGGTTTTCTCGCCGCGGTGATGGGGATAGTATTACCGCGATAGTAAGCGCTTTAGGTAACTTGCTTAGAGATACTCTTTCTGTTTACGAAGATTTGATTACCCTCGAAAAAGAACTAGAGATATTAAACAGTTACCTTCGTATTCAACATATTCGATTTCCAGATACTTTGTCGGTACGGATAGATGCAGAAGAGGCCGCCTATGCCGTCTTAATTCCCAAAATGAGCATACAACCGCTGGTTGAAAATGCTATCAATTATTCTTTGGAAGAAAATATCGGCGGCTGCAATATAGAAGTAAGAGCAGCACTAAGAGATGGTCGGTTTAGAGTAGAGGTAGAAAACGATGGCTCTGAAATTCAGGAAGATATTCTGATACAATTGCGCGAGAAACGCATAAAAACGCGGGGCAGCGGTATTGGTTTAATAAATATTGATACCCGTATTAGACTTTTGTTTGGACATGAATACGGCCTCAACTTTAAAAGCAGGGATGATCGTGTAATCGTATCTTATGAAATTCCTCTAGGGGGAAGTTGAGTATGTTAAAATTGCTAATAGCAGATGACGAGAAAGTGATCCGCGAGTCTTTGTCGGAATGCATTGATTGGGAGACTCTTGGGATAAGAAACTATGCCTGCTGTGCAGATGGCATTGAGGCTTTGGAGGCCTGTATTGACGAAATTCCAGATATAGTGCTGACTGATATAAAAATGCCTGGCTTAAGCGGTATCGAGCTAATAGAACATATCCAAATGTTATCGAAACATGTAGAAGTTATTATTTTATCCGGCTTTAAAGAGTTTGAGTTTGCTCAAAAAGCTATGGCCTTAGGAGTCCGACATTATTTGCTAAAACCAGTAGATGAAGAGCTGCTGCTGTCCGCAATGTTAGATGCAAAACAAGCACTAAACGGGCGCGCTACTCCCACTGTTCCGCAAAAAACCATAAAAGCCACAGATAACGAGCTAATCCGTAGTGTAATGGAGTATGTGGAAGCAAACATAAGCAACTCTGAGTTATCTCTCAAACAAATTGCAAGCGAGCATGTTTATCTCAATGCAGATTATCTAAGCCGTTTGTTTATACAAACTACTGGAGAAAAGTTTTCCCGCTACCTAAATCGTACCCGAGTTGAAACGGCAAAACGCTTATTATTACAAGGCGGTGATAAGGTGAGTTTGGTGGCAGAGCAGGTAGGCTGTGGACATAATCCTCGTTATTTTAGTCAGGTGTTTAGAAAGTATGCAGGGGTTACGCCTAGCGCTTACGCAAAGAAGATGGAGAATGGGCTTGTTTAGTTTAAATTGAAATCACATAAAAGTACAACCACGCATACTATAATCGCATATAGGACGCTTCATCGGAAACTACATCTGAGCGCGAAAATGCGGCTAACCTTGTCGCATTTTCACGCTCAGATGTTTCCGATGAAGCCATTAAGGGAGTTGGCCTATGAGCGAGTATCATATTCAAGGGAAAATACGCCTTGCAGGAGAAGTTAGTGCAAGCGGCAGCAAAAATGCTGTGCTTCCTATCTTTGCGGCATGTATTCTTAACGGCTCAAAAAACGTACTGCATAACTGTCCACAAATACAAGATACCATGATATCTATACAAATACTGGAACATCTTGGCTGTACAGTAACTACTGAGGGAAATACTGTTATTGTAGATTCTTCTACAGCTAACAATTGGCATGTACCGGACGAGTTTACACGGCAAATGCGTTCCTCTGTTTTGTTTATGGGGAGTTTAATAGGGCGGTTTGGCAAGGCCGATGTAAGCTTCCCAGGTGGATGTGAGCTTGGCAGCCGCCCCATAGATATGCATATAAAAGCCCTAGGGGCGATGGGGACAGATATACAAACAGGAGATATGTTGCAATGCAGTGCAGAAAAGTTGCAGGGCTTACGAATTCATCTTAGCTTCCCAAGCGTAGGTGCTACAGAAAATATAATGCTCGCCGCTGTTTTAGCTGAAGGAGAAACCACAATCTTAAATGCTGCACGAGAGCCCGAAATTGTAGATTTGCAAGGCTTCCTAAATAGTATGGGTGCAAAAGTTATAGGGGCAGGTAGTGATACTATCCTTATAAAGGGGGTAAAAAAGCTACACGAAGCAGAGTATACCGTAATGCCTGATAGGATAGTAGCCGCAACTTACCTATTAGCAGCAGCCATTACCGAAGGGGAAATTAATCTAAAAAATGTACGTCCATCCGATATGATACCCGTTACAGCAAAACTTACGGAAATGGGATGCCAAATAAGCGAAGGCGCAAACAGCATAAAACTGCTAGCGCCTCCTAGATTAAAGAGTATTTCTAAATTAGAAACCAGGCCACATCCAGGATTTCCCACAGATTTACAAGCTCCGTTTGTAGCTACACTGGCTTTAGCTGATGGCACTTCTGTGGTAGAAGAGAATGTTTTTAGCTCTCGCTGTGGTCATGCGCCGGAACTTACACGTATGGGCGCAGATATTATGGTAACACAGGATAGCCGCAACTTTGTAATTAGAGGAGTGGAGAGCTTCAAAGGCGCAACTGTAGAAGCAACAGACCTACGCTGCGGCGCAGCATTGATACTAGCTGGTTTAGCCGCTGAAGGCAAAACTATTGTAAAAGAAGGCTACCACGTATCCCGAGGATACGAGCATATAGAAGTAGACCTTAGAGGCCTTGGTGCAGATATCTTGCACTTATAAGAAAGACCGCGCCGACAAAATAAAACAGTCGGCGAGTACATATGCATCGGAAGGTGCTTTTTTTGTGAAAAAATACGTATTTATAGGGATGATTTGGATAAAAGCGTTTAAAGCCAGTATTTATCATGCAGATAGGAAAATTAGATTGACGTAAAAAGTCTAATTGTTTTCATTGACGCAAGCATAAATGTGTGCTATTTATATTTGACAACATTTAGGATGAAGGAGAAGAATGATATGGAGGATTTTTATAGTTGGTTTATTTCAATTTTTGCCTTTGGCGGTACATGTGGAGGCTGATAATTGACATTTAAACGCAATAAGAAAAGAAAGCCTTGTTTTTGCAACAAGGCTTTTTTTGTGAAAAAATGTAATATTTGGTTGCAAAAGATGCATTTTTATGTTAGGATTTTTCCATAAAGTACTAGAAATAAATTTTCTATACTTAAATGGAGGGGAAAAATACTAAATATGAAACTTAAATATGAACTACTGGACGAGCTTTTTACTATTGGAGGTAATTTTAAGCCAGATGAAAGTAAAATAGTAAAGATTAAGCTACAAGAATACTTTAAAAACAATGAAAATGATCTTCAAGTGCGAGATGCATTAATAATCCTTAAAACATTTGAAGCTGATTACAATTACAATGACTTAAAAACTTGCTGTGAATTATCTATTCCGATCTTCGAAAGGCTAAGTAATACATCGGAGTGGAGCTTTTATGATATTAGAATTTTAACATATGTTGTACATTATGCAGACACATATATACAAAGCCATGCGTTAGCGACAAAAGCTCTGAAGCTCTTAGAAAATCATACCCATGAAAAACGATACGTATTTATTAAAATGGGCATTTTAATAAATATGACATCCCGTTTGCTAAGGGCAAAGTTTTACGAAAAAGATACTCAAGAAGCGGATGAAAATATATCAGATTTATTTTCAAGTTACATCGACTTAATTATGCCCTTATGCATAGGAGAAGATTTTATACCTCATAATGCTTTCGCAAAAGTAAGAAAAGGTCTTTTCTATGGAGACACTGATCTTATAAACAACACATTTAAGTTTCTCAAAGAAAAAGGCAGGCATGAATTATACAAAGTACTTCAAGATGAACTCAGAGAATATAAATATTACGTTGATTTGGATAAGGTTAGTAAAAAACAGTTTCGTATAATAGCCGGAGAAAATGTAAAAAAAATACGACTCAACCGAGGTTTGACTGAGAAAGACTTTGCAGACATTTTAGATATGTCTATTTCTGCCATAAAAGCCATAGAAAAAGGCGAAACAGGCATAACGCCTTACTCTATACTCGTATTATCAGAGACACTTAACATATCTACAGAAGAAATTTATCGAGGTATTAATGTTGCACTGTTTGAATCCAATAGCAAAGAGCTGTTGCTTGAAAAAATAAATGTGCGTGCCAGCAAGTTTAAGGAAGACAAATTAGAATTTATCCTCCGCTTTATTGATGAAGTGGATAAACTGCCTTAAGCAATTGAGTAAGCCGACAAACAACCTTCGCCAAATAGTAAAGGTGTTTGAAGCTACAGCGGTTATATGCTACAACCTGACTTTATCACCTAAATAATGGAAGCAACCCTGTTGACGCGTAATAATCCAATATCTATGCGGGTTGGAAGATAATTTTTGCTTCCCTCAGGTGTTAAAGTCGGGGTGCAGATATTCTGCATTTATAAGAAAGGCCGCGCCGACAATTTAAAGCAGTCGGCGAGTACATATGCATCGAAAGATGCTTTTTTTGTGAAAAAATACGTATTTATCTGGAATCTTTCCTATGAAGTATGCTATACTAAACTGGCATGGTGGGGCAGATAACAGATCGGAGCGAGTTATGTTTAGTAAAGGTGACAAAATAGTATACCCTCTATATGGTGCTGGGGTTATCGAAGATCTTGAAGAAAAAGAAATAGAGGGCCAAAATCAATTTTACTATGTACTCAGAATTCCCGTAGGTGATTTAAAAATTATGATAAGTGCCAGCAAGGCCGAAAGCCTTGGAATCCGCGAAATATACGCCAAAGATGAGATAATGAAGGTGATTGGACAAGTAGCAGATGTTTCTATAGACATGCCCGAAAACTGGAATCAGCGTTATAAAGAAAATATGGAACGCATAAAATCTGGCAAACTTGAAGAGGTTTCGCTGGTTTTTCGCAACCTAAGAGAGAGGGAACGGGAAAGAGGGCTTTCTACTGCTGAAAAAAAGATGATGACAACTGCCAAGCAGATTATTTTGTCTGAACTTATTTTGTCTCATGATGTGGATAAGGCCGAGGCCGAAGGCATTTTAGCGGACATTTTTGGAAACGAGGGCAAAACAGAGTGATTTTTGATAGTCATATACATTCGGCGGCCTCGCCCGACAGTGAAGTTCCGCCAGAGGAAGTTATTGCCACTCTCAAAAAAAAAGGGTTTGGCTGTACTTTTACCGAACATATAGAATATAGTGCTGATTTAGAGCCGTTTTTTTGTGTAGATTTTGAAAAATATCCCAAAGAGTATGTAAAATACAAAAGTGATTCTGTAGCATTGGGGGTAGAGCTTAGCCTTATTCCCCAGGCGGTAGAGCTGAACCGACAACACGCAGCAAATGAAAATTATGATTTTGTGATGGGCTCTATTCATGTAGTAGATGGCATAGATTTAGGCGCTCAGCCTGATATAACCAAAAAATGGTTTAGCAAATGGAGAGAAGATGCCTATTTGCATTTTTTTAAGGATTCTTTGAAAATGGTACAGACAAATGAGTTTTTCGATAGTTTTGGCCATATAGACTATATTTCCAGATACTCAAATTTGCCTGAAAAAAATGTGCTTTATGATAAATATACCAAGCAATATGATGAATTATTGATAGCTTTGATTGAGCGAAACAAAATACTAGAGTTTTGCACAAGACGTATAGCAGATGAATCAGCCTGCAAAAATTTGTATAAAATATATGCACGGTACAAGGAATTGGGAGGTCGTTATGTTACCATAGGATCTGACGCACATATTGTCGATCAGTTGGGGTATAAATTTGATCTTGCCTTGGACATCCTTAATGAGATAGGGCTTGTACCTGTTTACTTTAAAAATCGCAGGATGGTGTTAAGTTAATGACAAAAAATATTATATTATGTTTAGCCTTCGTTACGGCTTTGTGGGTAGATCAGTACGGTGGTACTATTTGGCTCGGAGGCAGGTATATCTTGACCGAACCGGGCCCGTTTGTTTATGAAGGAGTTATGATGGTGCCTCTTAGAGCGGTGGCAGAGGGATTATTTGAAGGTACGGTAGAATGGAATGAACATAGCCGCGAAGCATCCGCCAACTTCGGTGAAAAAAGCCTTAACATAGCTATAGATGCCTCAGATGTTGTAGTTGTTGATGAGAGGATTTACGTCCCCATAAAGTATTTTGAAGATTAAGGTAGTTTTTTTGACTTCGTCAAAAACCATTCCAGTTTTCACAACAAAAAATGTGTGAAAACCTACATTAACGAGGAGGTTCTAATATTGAACATTAATATCAATATAGAGCAAGATTACGAAGCATTAAGCCGTAAAGCTGCTCAAATTTTTGCTAAAAAAATAAAAGAGAATCCGACAGGTGCTTTTGGATTTGCTACAGGATCCAGCCCCATAGGCCTGTACAAAGAGCTAGTGCGCATGCACAAGGAAGAAGGCTTAGATTTTTCTGGCATAACAGCATTTAACCTGGATGAATATCATCCAATAAGCCGTACAAGTGAACATAGCTATTACTATTTCATGCAAGAGCATCTTTTTAGACATGTAAACATAAACCAAGGTAAAGTAAATATCCCAGATGGCATGGCAAAAGATACAGAGACAGAATGCTGCAGCTATGAAGCAAAAATCGCAGAAGCCGGCGGCATAGTTGCACAGATTTTAGGCATAGGCCTAAACGGACATATAGGATTTAACGAACCTGGGGAATCATTTGAAGCAAACACTCGCTATATTCCCCTTGCAGAAATGACACTGAATGCTAATGCTCAGCATTTTAGCAATCCTGACGAAATGCCACGCCATGCCCTTACTATGGGTATTCGTACTATTATGATGGCTAAAAGCATAATACTTTTAGCTAACGGACCAGCCAAGGCCTCTATTATGAAGGATGCTATAACAGGTGCAATTACACCTTTAGTGCCTGCATCGGCCTTGCAATTACATCCATCAGTAAATGTAGTGATGGATAAGGAAGCGGCGGCATTTTTCTAAAATGAATAATTCTTCTTTTGCGAAGCAGGCTGCCATTTTGGCAGCCGCTACTTTGTTAGCGAGGCTTATTGGATTTTTATATCGTTTACCGCTAACTAATTTAATTGGAGATGCTGGTAACGCCCTTCATGGAGTGGGGTATCAGTTTTATCTTTTTTTATTGGTGTTATCAGCAGCGGGGCTTCCTGGGGCAATCTCTAAGATGGTATCTGAACGGCTGGCTCTTGATAAGTATAGGAGTGCTCATGCCGTTTTTAGAACTGCTTTGGTACTAGCGACCGGTGTCGGTATTGTGGCATCTTTATTTTTATGGGTGATGGCTAGGCCGCTAGCAAGTTGGTTTGGCTTTCCGGGCAGTGTGTACGCCATACGGGGCGTTGCGCCAGCAATTCCCTTAGTTTCTGTAATGGCAGTATTTCGTGGTTATTTTCAAGGGATGGGTAATACAACCCCTACAGCTGTAACGCAAGTTATAGAACAGATTTTTAATGCTATTTTCAAAGTACTTTTGGCCCATCTTTTTATCGCCCAGTTAGAACACGCCGCAGGCGGTGCTGCAGCCGGTACAGCAATAAGTGCTGCAGTCGGCCTGCTGGTCATATTTGGCATATACAAGATGCTTGCCCCTAAAATACTGCTAAAAGTAAAAAATGACCCACGCCGAAAGTCAGAAGATTCCAAATCTATAGTGAATGAGCTTTTGCGTATCACCTTCCCCATTATTTTAGGTACCGCCATATTTAGCATAGCAAATTTTATTGATATAGCCATGGTTAGCAACCGAATGATGGCCTCCGGCGCATTTACTCAGTTTGAAATAGAGGATTTATTTGGTCAGCTTTCGGGTAAATTTGTTGTGCTTACAACTTTACCAATCTCTGTATCAACAGCTATAGCAACAGCCTCTTTGCCTAGTATTGCGGGAAGCAAAGTTGTTGAAGATTTAAAAGCTGTTAGAAGAAAAATTGCTGATGCTTTGCGGCTTTCTACTTTGATATCTATCCCGGCGGCAGTTGGCCTAGGTGTTTTGGCTGCGCCTATACTGACACTGCTTTTTCCGAATCATCCGGAAGGTGCTATTTTATTGCAGGTTGGCTCTATTAGTATAGTGTTTTTGTCATTAACACAAATTGCCACAGGAGCATTGCAGGGGATAGGTAAAATTATGATACCAGTTGGTGCGGCAGCCGCAGGAGCTGTTATAAAAATTCCACTAAACTACGTATTGATTGCTAATCCGCAAATTAACGTGCTTGGAGCAGTAATAAGCACATGTGTCTGCTATCTTTTAGCAGCTACCATAAATTTAGGCGCGGTAAGAAAGTTTACCGGGATTAAAATCGACTGGATTGGAACTTTTGTAAAGCCGCTAATCGCCGCTTTAATGATGGGGCTTGCTAGTTTTGTAAGTTATGATGTGATTTACACAATAGTTTTGGGGCTAAATTGGCTTGCAACCATTTTTACTATTGGTATTGGTATGGCCGTTTATTTTGTTGTTTTAGTGATTTTGGGAGCTTTAAATCGCAGTGATATGGCTAGGATACCAGTGATTAGGCGATATGTATAAAGTAGATAAAACATGAGAAAAACATTATATTAATAGGCTTATTAAGTACTGTACTAGCATTAACAGCCTGTAATACAAATCAAATCGAACCAAAAGAAGAGCAGGAGCTTGACAACTAACATCAGAAGCCCCTGCGTACATTACAATATAGAGGGAAGCAATTTAGCATTTCATTAACCCAATTATAATTTGTCTTAATTAATCCTTAAATTCATCCTCTATAACTCCCTCCACAGGATGATTCCTCAGTTGACACAAATTTTTAATCACACCAAGGATAAATTCCAGCTCGTCCTCACTAAAACTCGAAATAAAACTAGCTACCTTTCTTTTCTTAAGTGCACATGCATTCAAACTCTCTTCTCCAAAGGATAGCGAAGCTCCTTTGCTATTACGAAACAACAAGTCTATTGGCATATCAAATGCTTCGGACAATCTATATAGGGTGTTGGAAGTAGTCCCCCTTTGTCCGCGTTCAATTAATCCAACAAAACCGGGCGTAAGCTCTAGCATTTCTGATAATTCATCTATAGATATATCCCTAGCTATACGTTCGCTGCGGATATTTTCTCCTATGATGATTCTAAGCCTTGATTTAGTCATATTATTACCTCCTGTATGGGATTCTTTTGTTCTACACATAGACAGTTTAACCAGTTGCACTTTAAGGATTCTATGCAAAATATAACAAAATCAAATTTAATTGGAATACACAAAGAGAGATCCATATCTTATTACTCGATGAATTTGGTGGTAAATTACCTTTGTTGACTTATCCAATAAAGGTAAAATTATGAAAAAGCTTTGAATTTTGATATAAAATTTTGCTGCTAATCGCTATAAAATTGACGAATTTTACTTGACACAGCTATATACTGGCAGTATACTAACCAAAAGACGGGAGACGCTTACCACAATTTTGTTAATAAACACAAAGATTTTAGAAATTACTTGTTACAATTACATAAAATATATTTCAGTGTTTTAGCAACAACAGCTGGTAAGTGCATCCTAAATCAATGTAACAATTTTGTAATATTCTAGCAAGGAGGAAGCTAAGTGACAAAAGTAGCAATGATAGGTGTCGGCGCAATTAGCGGTATTTACTTGAAGAACATAACAGAAGTCTTCAAAGAAGTAGAGCTTGTTGGCCTTTGCGACTTAATCCCAGGCCGTGAAGAGAAGGGTTATGAATTTGTTAAAGAGCAGCAAGCAAATGGACTTAACTGCGCTATGCCAAAAATTTATAAGGATATGTATGAAGCTTTTGACGATCCTGAAGTTTCCGTCATATTAAACCTTACCCGCCCTTATGAGCATTACGAGGTAACAAAAGCAGCACTTAATGCCGGAAAGCATGTTTTCGAGGAAAAACCACTAGCAGTAGATATGGAAGAAGCTACTGAATTAGTGGAACTTGCCAAAGCAAAAGGCTTAATGCTGGGCGGTGCACCCGATACTTTTATGGGAGCAGGCATCCAAACTGCCAGAAGAATTATCGACAGCGGCCTGATAGGCGATGTTATTGGTGCAGATTGTGCAATGATTTGTCGCGGACATGAAACATGGCATCCAGATCCTGAATTTTATTACAAACGCGGCGGCGGCCCAATGTTAGATATGGGGCCATATTACGTCACTGCTCTTTTAAATCTTATCGGCGAGGCCAAAGGCGTCATTGGTATGACCAAAAAAACCTTTGAAAACCGCACAATAACCTCTCAACCACATTTTGGTACAAATGTTACTGTAGATGTGGATACACATCTCACTGGCAGCATAGAATTTTCTAACGGAGCTATCGCAACCATCGTCACTACATTTGACGCACATTACACATCCCAGGCTCGTTTTGAAGTATATGGTACAGAAGGAACTTTAGTAGTGCCGGATCCTAATACTTTTGGCGGCCCTGTTTTGCTATTCCGCCGTGAAGATATGGTGTTTGGCCCTAGAGTGGATCCTGCTTTGGTTAAGCCAGAGGAGATTAGGGCATATCCTCATTATCGCCAAATCCCATTAATGTTTAGTTACAGAGAAAACAGCCGTGCACTAGGCTTGGCAGATATGTGTAAAGCAATTGAAACGAATAGAGATTTTAGAGCAAACGCTGAGCAAACATTGCATGTACTTGAAATTTTGACAGCATTCAGTAAATCAAGCGAAAGTAAAAAATACATAGATTTAACAACAAAATACACAAGAGGCAAACCGATGCCAAACTCAGGAATGCCTGGAATACTTGATTAACACTGGATTAAAACGCCTTTGACAAAATCATCAAGGGGATATTTTCCAGTATGAGAATATAAGGAGGAATGCATTATGAAAGTTGCTTACACAGGATGGACGTGGATGCTTGGCGGGCGCGATCCTGAAGTTGCGAAAAGAGCTTTAGAGTCATCATTCCGCGAATGTAAGTATTTAGGTTACGATTACGTAGAAAATTTTGCGTTTATAGCAGATTTTTTTGAAGATCCAAAAGAGCTTGTAGAAATGCAAAAACGTAACGGTGTAGAGTTAGTAAACCTATACGGTCACTTTATGTTTGATGAAGAGGCCGCTATAGAAACAGGCAAAAAGCAAATCAAATTTTTGTCTGACGTAGGCGGCAAATGGTACAATTGCCAAAATGGTAGTTTTGGTGATGACGGCCCTCCAGAACGTCCTACAGATACTAAAATGATAGATGCCATGTGCCGTATCAGCAACACGCTTGGTGAATATGCCAAATCTGTTGGAGTAACACTCTGCTTCCACTCTCACTATAATACTTGTGTATATTCCCAGAGCGATATTGATTACTTTGCTGCAAACACAAATCCTGATTTTGTTTCTTTTTGCATAGATACAGCCCATACAACTTTAGCTGGTATAGATCCTTGTGATATGGCTAAGCAGTTAGGTAAGCGTGTGGCGTACGTGCATCTTAAGGATGTGGATACATATGCACTTTCTAAAGCAGAAGGAACAGAAAAAATGGCTACATTCCGCGCCTTGGGTCTTGGAACTGTAGACTTCCCAGCTTTTATAGCTACTTTAAAAGAAATTGGCTACGACGATGTAATTTGTGTAGAGCTAGATCGTCCTTCTATTTGCAATTACAACTCGGCAGAGTTTTCTCGTAAATACATAAAGCTTGCATTAGGGCTTTAGACTAATATTAGTCGGGACGTAAGTTTATAAAGTAAGACAATATGAGGAGGAATATTATCATGAAGAAACATTTAGTGGTAGGTGGTATTTTTGCCATAATGCTTTCCCTGGCACTGTTAGCGGGCTGTGCTTCACCGCCGCCGCCAGCCGGAGGCGATGCAGGTACAGCACCAGCAGATGCACCAGTACGTGAAGAAGCCGAAATTATTGATACACTTATTGGCGAAGATGCCCTAGAAGGCGCAGTAGACGAAGGTGTAGCAGAAGGTACAGTGTTTACTCAATCCCCATTTTTAGATGCAAGGGTAGCATCGGGTGAGCTTCCGCCTGTTGATGAACGCCTACCGAACAGCCCAAAAGTATGGAATTCTATCTCTGAAGGCATTATGCCATTTGAAATTGGCCGCTTCAGCGAAGGCCCATTGCGTACAATCCGTATGGATCCTACTTGGGATGCTACACTATGGGCAGCAGCTTATCACGGCACAACGATGATTAACTCTCCAGACCGTATTGGTGAAACGTTTACGCCTAACGTTCTATATTCTTTCGAGCTTAGCGATGACTTGATGGAATTTACATTCACATTACGCGAAGGCATGAGATGGTCTGACGGGCACCCTGTAACTACAGAAGATGTTTACTTTGCATGGAACTACGATATTAACGATTCAAGAATACGTCCTAACCCTCCAACCAGATTTCGTGCCGGCGGTACTGCGGCAGGTAATATGGGTACATTAACTATCATTGACCGTTATACGTTTAGATACAATTTTGATCAACCTTTCGGCGGTTTTGTCGCATGGTCAGCTTTTGGTAACTATATGTACTTCTTACTTCCTGGTCATTACTTAAGAGATTTCCACATTGATCTTGCAGATGAAGACACCTTGCGTGCTAAAGTAGAAGATGCTGGCTTCATATTCCCAGAAGAATGGAATACTTTCTGGACATACCACCGTACAGAAAGTTGGCATCAAGGCCGCACTTCTCAAATGGTAGGCAATACACCAACATTGGCACCTTGGCAGCAAACAGTAAATGGCGATCTTCGTATATTCGAAAGAAACCCTTTCTACTTTAAAGTTGATCCAATCGGCCAACAATTGCCATATATTGATGTAGTTCATTCTATGTTTGTAACTGACTTAGCAGCAGCAGGCATCAGAATGCTAGCAGGTGAAATTGACCATGCTTACGAGTGGATACCATTACCACAAGTTCCTTTGTTTATTGAAAACGAAGCGGTTGGCGATTTTAGAGTTATCACGACATCTCTACTACACCGAACAGATGCTGACCTATTTATTAATCAAACATATGACGACGAAGCTTGGCGTTCTGTAGCGCAAGATGTTCGTTTCCGCCGTGCTTTAAGCCGGGCATTAAACCGTGAAGATATTGTTGAAGCTGTTTACCTTGGCTTTGCACGTGTAAGTGATATTCAAGATCCAACATATGATTTTGATTATGCAATGGCATTGCTTGATGAAATGGGCATGGAGTTTGGCTCAGACGGATTCCGTACGGCACCTGACGGTAGCCCATTAATCATAGACTTTATCTATGGCAGCAACATGGCTCAGTTTGCGCCAACAGCACAAATTGCTAACGACGCATGGACAGCCCTTGGTTTAAACATCAATTTCCGCCACGCTGCGCCTACGTTAGTTGACGAAACAGTGGATGCGAATGCAGCAATGATTTATGTTGCATTCTCACATGGTCCTGTTATTCCTATGTTTGATGACTGGCAACTTAACCGTTGGGGTCGTTTGTGGAACTTATACAGAGAAACTAATGGCGCCCAGGGGGAACCATTCCCACAAGCAGTTGGCGAGTTCTACGAAAAAATATTTAGCATACGTACAATACATCCAAACGACATCCCAAGTGTGCGCCAAGAATTGCGTCGTTCTATGGCAGAAAACTACTGGTTTATAATGCCTGTTGAAGATGTTGTGCAAGTAACAATGGCACATAACGATTTGAGAAACGTACCGGATGCCGGATTTATGATTACTGGCAGCGGCGCTGCTGATGCGTGGTTCTTTGCGACTCGTTAATGCGTGTTGATTTTAAAATTTAGCATATAGCGTAGATAAAATGCCTTTCCCTGCTTATTAGGCATGAAAATGCCTAAGGGCAGGGAGGGTAATTTTTTTACGAAATTATTGAAAAGGAGGAAATATAATGCTTGCTCAATTTATAATCAAACGCTCTTTAATGATAATTCCACTGGTCATTGCAATTTCTATTATGGTATTCATCATAATTCAACTGCCACCGGGAGACTTCCTCACCACCTATATTCGTAATTTGGAAACAGCTGGACAAGTAGTAGACATAGCAGAGGCAGAAGCACTGAGAGCACAATTCGGCTTGGATAGGCCAGGTTACCAACAATACCTTATGTGGGTAAGAAATATTATTTTTGAAGGGAGTTTAGGCCGTTCATTTTCTTGGAATTTGCCAGTTACAGATGTTATTGGTATGAGGCTTATAAACACGCTAGCAATTTCATTTTTAACACTTTGTTTTGTATGGGGAGTATCTATTCCCATTGGTATATACTCTGCTACTCATCAATACTCTAAGGGAGATTATTTCTTCACCTTTGTTGGTTTTATTGGCCAGGCCTTCCCTGGATTTTTGATAGCTTTGATCATAGTCTACTTTACCTTTGTCTTTACCGGGGTAGCGGTTTCAGGTTTGAACTCGGCAGCATTTTTAACGGAGCCGTGGGGCATACCTAGAATATTAGACATGCTACCTCGGCTATTTGTGGCAATAGTTATTATCGGGCTTGCCGGTACGGCAGGTATGATACGTACTGTTAGAGCCATGACATTGGATGAATTAGGTAAACAATATGTTGTGACAGCCCGCGCCAAGGGCGTTGAAGAACGCAAACTAATCTACAAATATCCTGTGCGTATGGCTATTAACCCCCTTATAAGCGGTATAGGCGCAACACTTGGCGGCCTTATTTCAGGAGAAACAATCGTTTCCATTGTATTGAATTTGCCTACTGCCGGGCCAATGATGTTTAACGCATTAATGGAGCAGGATATGTTTTTGGCCGGAGGATTTTTGCTAATCGTAAGTATTTTTGTAGTTGTGGGTACGCTTTTATCGGATATCCTTTTATCTGTTTTAGACCCAAGAATACGTTTTGGGGGTGTTACTGAGTCATGATTAAAAATAATGAAGATCTTAACAAGGTTGAGAATCCAGAAGAACAAACAAAGCCATCAGAAGATAATAATACTCAACAAGTTGAAACTCAGCCATCAGATGAAGCATTAGCTGATGAGATTATGGTTGCCAAAACCAGAAAAATTGAAGATGAGGCTTATGAGGTAGCATCACAATTTAAGCTTATGTGGTGGAAGTTTCGTAAGCATCGCCTAGCCACTATTGCAGGGCCGATCCTTATTCTCTTATTTTTAATTGCAATTTTTGCCGATGTTTTAGCGCCAGTAGCTCCATTGCGCCGACATACAGACTATCTGCACGCACCTCCTGCTACGATACGCTTTAGAGGCCATGATGATTTTTCTCTTAGGCCTTTTGTATATCGCACAGAAATGCACAGGGATCCTTGGACTTTTAGGCGTATTTATGTAGAAAATGTAAATTATAGGTACTATCTGCAATTTTTCTCCCCAGGAGAACGTTACTATCTATGGGGTATGATTCCTATGTACAGGCGTTTTATTGGGATTGAAGGGGTAGATTATACTGAGTTCAATCTCTTTATCGCAGGTACAGATAGTTTAGGAAGAGATCTTTTTAGCCGACTTATTCATGGTACCCGAATCTCCCTTTCCTTTGGTATTATATCGGTTATCTTTACCCTCATTATTGGCCTAACGCTAGGAGGCATAGCCGGATATGTAGGAGGCGTTGTAGACAATCTCATTATGCGTATTATTGAGGTGTTACAATGTATACCTCATATCCCGCTTTGGATGGCTCTTGCAGCTGCCTTGCCGCGGCATTGGGGACCTTTGCAGATATATCTCGGAATGGTGCTTATTATGTCCCTTATTGGTTGGGCAGGGCTTGCCCGTGCTACAAGGGGATACATACTTTCTACTCGTGAGGAAGATTTTGTAATGGCAGCACGTCTATCTGGTACAGGCCATTGGGGCATAATCAGAAAGCATCTTCTACCTTCATTTATGAGCTTTATTATTGTTCACTTGACACTTTCTATCCCGGGTTCTATCCTAGGCGAAACTGCACTTAGCTTCTTAGGCCTTGGCTTACAGCCACCGGTTATAAGTTGGGGCGTTTTGCTTATAGAATCGCAAACACTGCAAACTCTTGCACATCACCCTTGGTTACTGTTACCTGCAGCACCTGTTGTTATTACCGTGCTAATGTTTAACTTCCTAGGCGATGGGATGAGAGATGCAGCTGACCCGTACAAATAGGAGGATGAATTGACAATGAGAGAAAATCTGATTGAAATTAGGAATTTATCCGTCTTCTTTGAAACGGATGAAGGCACTGTTAAATCTGTAAACGGTGTGAATTTAGATATTAAAAAAGGCCGCACCTTGGGAATAGTTGGTGAAAGTGGATGCGGAAAAAGCGTTACATCCCAAGCACTGCTTAGAATTGTGCCACGCCCGGGTAAAGTTTCCGGCGAAATCAACCTTTTTGAAAAAGACGGCGTAGAACTGGATGAGCCTATTAACCTAGTAGACCTGGCACCAAACGGGGATGAAATTCGCTCAATACGCGGCGGCACCATAGGCATGATATTCCAAGAGCCTATGAAAGCCTTTTCGCCACTACACACAATAGGAAACCAAATTATTGAAGGCGTTATGCTGCATAACGAGCCAGATCCTGAAAAAGCCAGACAAATTGCTATAGATGCCCTTAAAGAAGTTGGTATCGCCAATGCAGAGCGTCGTGTAGATGAATATCCTCACCAACTTTCTGGCGGGATGCGCCAAAGAGCCATGATAGCCATGGCTTTAGCGATGCGTCCGCGCTTACTTATTGCTGATGAACCAACCACTGCCTTAGATGTTACTATTCAAGCGCAGGTTTTGAAAATGATAAACGAACTAAAGCAATCCAGAGATGCTACGGTTATTTTCATCACTCATGACCTAGGCGTAATTGCAGAAATGGCAGATGACGTTGCTGTTATGTATCTTGGCAAAGTTGTAGAATCTGGCAATGTTGATACAATCTTCCACTCTGCACGTCATCCATATACACTGGCATTGCTTAAATCAATACCATCCATGAAAGGCGAGGGAGAGGGTAAACAAAAACTCTTCACCATTGAGGGCACCGTTCCTTATCCTATGAACCTTCCGCCGGGCTGTGGATTTTACTCCCGATGCCCATTTGCAATAGAGGGCAAATGCAATGTGGAAGACATCGAAATGATAGAAACATCAAAAAACCATTTTGTGCGTTGTATTTTAGCAGATCATATGGAGGTGAGACGGAATGTCACAGGAGACGAATAAAGTCATATTAGAAACAAAAAATCTTCACAAAAAATTCCCTATCACTTCTGCCTTTTTGAAGCGGACTATTGGGCATGTTAATGCTGTAAACGATGTAAGTTTTGTTGTACGTGAAGGAGAAACATTTGGTTTAGTTGGCGAATCTGGCTGCGGTAAAACTACACTTGGCCGCTGCATTTTGCGTGCTATAGAGCCTAGTTCCGGCAATATTGAGTTCCTTAATCGCAAAGATGAAATAGTCAATGTAGAAACATTAAACTATAAAGATTTGACAAAAATTCGTAGGGATATGCAAATGATTTTCCAAGATCCATATTCCTCCTTAAATCCAAGATGGGTTGTGCAAAACACTATTGCCGAGCCTTTAGTATCAAACACCAGCATGAGCTCTAGACAAATTAAAGAACGTGTTGAAGAATTAATGGATTTAGTAGGTCTTAACAAACGTTACCTAGAGCGTTATCCACATGCTTTTAGCGGCGGGCAAAGGCAACGTATCGGTATTGCACGCGCCTTAGCAACAAACCCACGCTTTTTAGTATGCGATGAAGCTGTTTCTGCCTTGGATGTTTCTGTTCAGGCTCAGGTTATCAACCTTCTGGTAGAATTGCAGGAAAAGCTGAAGTTAAGCTATTTATTTATTTCTCACGATTTGAGCGTAATTCAACATATTTCTGACCGTGTAGGCGTTATGTACCTTGGTAAAATGGTAGAAAGTTCCACCACAAGTAATGTATTTAACACGCCGCGGCATCCATACACAGAAGCTTTACTTTCCGCTAAGCCCATTGCCGATCCTCGTGTTAAAAAGGAACAAATCATCCTTGAAGGTGAAGTTCCAAATCCTGCAAACCCACCTTCAGGTTGCTTCTTCCACACCCGCTGCCGTTATTGTATAGATGCTTGTAAAGAAGAAGCACCAGAATACAGAGAAGTTAGCCCAGGGCATTTCGCCGCCTGCCATAGAGTAGACGAGCTAGATTTGCAAGGGGTAGCTGGTTAAGATGCTATAGGGGAGGCTGTTATGGGAATAATTATCATAACTCTAATAGTTTTTTGCGCCGCATTGGCTCTGTTGGTTTTTCTATCAAATTACTACATGAGATTTTGCCTTAACGTGATAGTTGTGCGCAAAACAGAATGGCTTGATTTTGTGCAAGTAACAGGCCAAGTACCCATCGACTGGCGAAAAAAGCACGAAAAAGCCCTAGCGAAAGCAGCCTCTGATGATCGTGTGCAGCAACTTAAAGCAAAAGCCAGAGCAGATTATATGGGACGTATGGATAAGCTTATGGAATATGCACAGGTAAGTACCTTAATACCAAACGATGCAGAGCGTAAACAGATACTTAAAGATTTAGCAGAAATTCGCCAAGATTGGGAGGTAAATGATGAAGTTGTTTTCACACAAACGAGATAGTACTAATGATGTCGACAGTATGATGGTTAGTATACTTCGCGTTCTGGTATCAATAGTTTTTTTAATAATCCACGGGGCTATCGGCATCGTTCATTTATTTACCTTAAGAGACCTTGTCATGATGTATGCACAACAACATTCCGATGTGTTTTCTTGGAGATTTATCGAACTTATTGCAGCAATTATTTTAAGCATAGTATGGCTGGTTTTAATATCTGTTTTACAACATTTTTATGAGAAAGATCTTAAAATCAGCTGGTTTCCTAAAAGGTTTTTGATTGTTTTAGCAATTCAGCTAGTTTTATATGGTGGTACAGTGTTGTTGCTAAATTTAGGCTAAACATATTATTAAGTCCATTTGTTAAATTGCAGATGGGCTTTTTTTATTTTTATATATCTCTTGCGCAAGCCCCAATAAATGGGTACACTATATAATAATAAAACATAAAATCAAAAGAAGAAACGAGGTACCCATGGGATTACTAGAAAAAATATTTGGCAACTATAGCGATAAGGAAATTAAACGCATCAACCCCCTTATAGATCGTATGGATGCACTTGCCCCAGAAATAGCCGCCCTTAGTGACGAGCAACTGGCAGCAAAAACCCCTTACTTTAGAGAACGCCTTGCAAAAGGCGAAACATTAGACGATATAATGCCAGAGGCTTATGCCGTATTGCGCGAAGTAAACGACAGAGTAACAGAAGGCAAGCGCCATTTTAGAGTGCAAATGATAGGCGGCGTGGTTTTGCATCAAGGCCGTATTGCCGAAATGCGTACCGGTGAAGGTAAAACCCAAACTATTCTTTTGCCGCTATATCTTAACGCGCTAGAGGGCAAAGGTGCCCATATGGTTACTGTCAACGAATATTTGGCACAGTATCATGCTGATTTGGCGACACAGGTACTTAGCCGCCTTGGCATGACTGTGGGCTGCATACTCAATAGCTTGCAAAATGATGAACGTCGTGCCGCTTATGCCTGCGATGTTACCTATGCCACAAACAACGAACTTGGCTTTGACTATCTGCGCGATAACATGGTAATTTATGAAAAAGATAAAGTTCAACGCGGCCTGCACTACGCTATAATCGACGAAGTCGACTCTATCCTAATAGATGAAGCGCGTACCCCTCTCATTATCTCCGGCAGAGGCGATAAATCTACTGCGCTTTATAAAGTTGCCGATCAATTTGCAAAAACCCTAAAAAAAGGTCGCATCCTAAATGAAAAAGAAGCGCTAAACCCTATACTTCGTGAAGAAATGCAGGAAGAAGGGGACTATGTTATAGACGAAAAGCAAAAAAGCGTAACCTTAACTCAGGAAGGTGTTAAAAAAGCCGAACGCTACTTTGGCATAGAAAATTTAGCAGATCCAGAGCATGTAGATATTTTGCATCATGTGAACAACGCCATAAAAGCCAATTATAACATGCATTTGGATATAGATTATGTTGTGCAAGAAAATGAGATTGTTATTGTAGATGTTTTCACTGGCCGCTTAATGCCGGGGCGCCGCTATTCTGACGGCCTACATCAAGCTATTGAGGCCAAAGAAAATGTGAAAGTACAAAGAGAAAGCAAAACCCTTGCTACAATTACTTTTCAAAACTTTTTTAACAAATACACCAAAAAAGCCGGAGCAACAGGTACAGCTTTAACAGAAGAAGGCGAATTTAGGGAAATTTACGGTATGGACGTTGTTGTTATTCCAACTAACATGCCAATGATAAGAGAAGACCATCCGGATGTAGTTTATAAAACCGAGGCTGCAAAATATCGTGCTATAGTAAACGAAGTTAAAGAAAGTTATGCCAAAGGCCAGCCTGTACTTGTAGGTACAGTATCTATCGAAAAGTCTGAACTAGTCAGTAATTTGCTTAAAAAATCTGGTATAAAACACCAAGTGCTAAATGCTAAATTCCACGCACAGGAAGCTGAAATAATCGCCCTTGCGGGGCAAAGTGAAGCTGTTACTATTGCTACTAACATGGCCGGCCGTGGTACAGATATTAAATTGGGCGAAGGTGTGGTGGCAAATGGCGGCCTAAAAATTATAGGCACAGAGCGTCATGAATCCCGCCGTATAGACAACCAGCTTAGGGGGCGCGCAGGCCGTCAGGGAGATCCGGGAGAATCTCGCTTCTATGTTTCACTGGAAGATGACTTAATGCGTATATTTGGCGGCGATAGAGTAACAAAAATAATGGAAATGGCCGGCATGAGCGAAGATGACGAAATTGAGCATAATATGCTAAGCAAGGCCATTGAGAATGCCCAAAAGAAAGTTGAAGGTAACAACTTTGGCATACGTAAGCATCTGCTGCAATACGATCAAGTCATGAACGAGCAGCGGGAAACGATTTACAACGAACGTAACAAAGTACTAAGCGGCGCAGATCTACGGGAGAATGTCATGAACATGCTAAAAGCCTTTATAGACCGCTCGGTAGAAGCAGCTATAGGCGAAACTGAATTGCCGGAAGATTGGGAAATTGGCCCTCTTAACGACCAGTTAGTGCTACTCTTCCACAGGCCAGCAGTCACTTTATCTGCCGAAGATAAAGAAAGCCTAACAAAAGAAGAACTAAAAGAGCAAATATTTAACGATGCTGTAGCCATATACGAAAAACGCGAGGCAGAATTTGGCGATGAACTTATGCGCCAAGCGGAGCGCGCTATACTGCTGAAAATAGTAGACCAAAGATGGATGGATCACATAGACAACATGGATCAAATGCGCCAAAGTATAGGACTACGAGCATTTGCTCAAAGGGATCCATTAATAGAATACAAATTCCAAGGGTACGAGATGTTTGATGATATGACAGAAAATATCCAATCTAATACAATACGCGCTTTATTTAATGTACAAGCCCCACAACAGCAGCAAATGACAGAGGTGTTTAAGAAAGAGGATATGCAGACAAATCAGGATGAAAGCGCGGTAAAAAAACCGGTACGGAGGGAATCTGCAAAAGTAGGTAGAAATGACCCTTGTCCTTGTGGTAGTGGGAAGAAGTATAAGCAGTGTTGTATGAGTAAAGGATAGACGATTTGGTGAGATGTTTCGCCTTTGATGATATTATCAAAGGCGTTCAAAGCTAGTTAAGTAAAGGGATTTAAAGAAAGTGAGATGAAAAATGCTAGTACTAGAAGATTTACAAAAACAACTTGCCCCATACAGGCAACGCTTGGCAGAGATGGGGAACTCTCTTTGACTTGGCAGAATTAAAGACCAAGATAGAAACACTTGAAGAAGAGACTACAAAGCCCGGGTTTTGGGATGATCCCAGTAGCTCGCAGAAGTTGCTGCGACAAATTAAGGGTTTGCGTAGCCAGGTTGGCGGCTTTGAGAAATTACAAGAGATGTATGACGATGCCCTAATTATGATAGAGCTTGGTATTGAAGCACAGGATGCCTCTGTGGTGAAAGAAGCAGAGGAACTGACAGAAGATTTTGTAGCGGGTTTTGATAATTTGCGCACTTCTACTTTGCTTGGCGGGGAATATGATGGCAATAATGCCATAGTTAGCTTACATTCTGGCGCAGGTGGTACAGAATCTTGCGACTGGGTAGCTATGCTGCTTCGTATGTATGCCAAATGGGCAGAGCGCCGCGGCTGGACTTTTGAGATTTTGGATATTTTAGACGGTGAAGAAGCCGGGGTAAAATCTGTTACTTTTCAGATAAGCGGTGAAAACGCCTTTGGCTATGCGCTCTCTGAAAAAGGGGTGCATCGTTTGGTTAGGATTTCGCCATTTGACTCTGGCGGGCGTCGCCACACTTCATTTGCATCTTGTGACGTAATGCCAGAGTTGGACGATGATGTGGATATAGATATTAATCCTGAAGAACTTAGGATTGATACTTACCGAGCCGGAGGTGCCGGCGGGCAACATGTTAATAAGACAGAATCGGCAGTACGCATAACGCATGTTCCTACTGGCACGGTGGCTCAATGCCAAAACGAACGTAGCCAGATTCAAAATAGAGATAGAGCGATGAAAATGCTTAAAGCCAGGTTGTTTGCATTAAGGCAAGAGGAGCAGCTTTCTAAACTGCAGGGCATACGAGGGGAGATAAAAGATATTGCCTGGGGCAGTCAAATTCGTTCGTATGTGTTTCATCCATATAATATGGTAAAAGACCATCGTACAAATGAAGAGACAGGGAATGTTCAAAGTATCATGGATGGCAATTTGGACGCCTTTGTGAACGCCTACCTAGTGTGGCATCATCAGATAAACCGCGAGCAAAATGATTGAGATTACATTAACAGCAAACGATGTTAATCGGCGTTTTGATAGATTTTTACTCGCTCATTTAAGCCGTGCACCAAAATCCTTAATACACAAGCTTTTACGAAAAAAGCGCATAAAATTAAATGGCGCAAGGGCTATGGGAAACGAAATTACCGCCCTTGGCGACAAAGTGACTCTTTATCTGTCGCAGGAAACCTATGAAAACTTCATTGATAGCCAAGAGACTAAGCTGTTAAAAAATTGGGGTTCTATAGATATTATCTATGAAGATGATCACGTTTTGTTAGTCAATAAACCGGCAGGGCTGCTTACCCATGCTAGCAGTCCAAATCCACAGGATACACTGTTGGATCGTGTGGCATATTATATACAGAGCACAGATGCGGCTGCTTGTAACCGTTTGGATCGTAATACCAGCGGATTGGTTGTATTTGGCAAAAATGTTCCGGCTTTGCAGGCTTTAAACTCTGCATTTGCCGGTCGTAAGGTGGATAAAACCTATCTTACGCTAGTGCATGGCAAATTAGAAGGGCAGGCAGGGCTTAAGGGGTATATCTACAAAGATGAATCAGCTAATCAATCGTTTATTTTAGATGTGCCTGGTAATGATGCGCAATACGTTCATACAGAGTACGTAAGTTGTAAAGCTTGTGAAGATTTCTCTCTGTTGCGTGTCAAAATTCATACTGGGCGTTCTCATCAGATAAGGGCTCAATTTGCAGCACTTGGGCATCCTTTGATTGGGGATGTTAAGTATGGAGGCAAAGCTTTCAAGCGCAGAAGAGGGCAAATGCTCCACTGCCTATCTATTGGGTTTTTGAAAGTTAAAGGGCCGTTAGATTATTTATCTGGCAGAGAATGGCATGCACCTGTACCAGATGAATTTAATAAGGTAGTTTTTTTGACTTCATCAAAAACCATTCCAGTTTTCACACCAAAAGATGTGTGAAAATTTACATTAACATGAAGGGACATGATGAGAATGGATATCAGACAAAGTGACGAATATGTAGCCATCACAGGAATGTATAGTGACAACAAAGGAGGCTTAAACTGCTCTTTAATGAATAAACAGTTCATTCAGTTTGCTTCTGGCAGTAAAGTTGTATCTAATATGATGGGGGAACATGCTAAAACAGATGAAATTTTGACGTTTATAGTAAAAAACAGAGCTGCCCACTTGGCTAACAAAAGAGAACATTTATCAGATGAAGAGACTGCAGAACTAATGGAAGCTTTAGAAGAGTTAGGTAAACGCGGCGCGTTTAAGGATTTAAAATTGCATTTACGCAAGATGCAGGCGCGATAGTAATTTAAAATATGTAATAATTATTCATATGCAAAACCTACGTTGTGATTAATCATTGCGACTTTGGTTTTGCTTTTTTTCGTGTAATTTCGAAAATTATTTGCTAATTATTTCTTATTATGGTATAATTTTTCAATCATTATTTACCAAAATTGTATTTCATTTGCATATTTTTGCGGAGGTGAGTTGATATGATATAAGTTTTTTGTGAAATATGTAGTGTAGGTTAGAGGAATTATTTATGGAGGTGTTTTAAACGTGAGAAGAAAAGTGCTTTATAGGCTACTTAACAGATTGAAGAAAACAGTGTCAGTTTTATTGACAGTTATTCTAATGTCTTCGCTATTGCAAATTACTACTTTTGCTTATACTAACGAAGTACTAAACGATGATGTAGCAGTAATTACCGACGAACTTCCGGAATACCCGCTTGATGATACCGGCACCGATCCTCCGGAATATCCGGTAGATGATCTTGACAACGATCCTCCGGAATACCCAGAAGATGATTTTGACAACGATCCCCCAGAATACCCGGAAGATGATTTTAACAATGATCCCCCAGAATACCCGGAAGATGATTTTGACAATGATCCTCCGGAATATCCGATAAATGATTTTGATAATGATCCACCGGGATACCCAGAAGATGATCTTGACGACGATCCCGAGGATACTCTCACAATCATAGCGGAACTCGAGACGCTGGTACAAGATGCAGAATATGAAGCTGCAAAACTGGTCTACGATGATTACGATTTATACATAGCAATCGAAGCAGCGCAAGCGGCATATACCACCGCACGTGATGCCGTAGCCGAGTTTGAAGAATATGACGAATACGACAATTATGCAGAAGAAATACTCGATTGGAACACCAGACTTGATGCCGTCTATCAAATTATTAATGTATATATTATTGATGAGGATAGTGTGTTTCCATTTGCAGTTTTATCACCCATACCATACCTCTATTTTAAAGGTGACTGGACAAGCATTGATCCTGTCGTCGTAAATCGCATTGAAACCACATTTGGTGCGGTATGGCAAGAAATTGTTACATTTTTTGGAGACGGAGTAAGATTTCCCGTAGTTTTAGCCTTGGATAGCACTGGCATAGTATTACCGAATGCAGCAGATAATACCACCCCTGGTTACGGGCGCATAGGTGTTACGGCTGACGCTATTTCGGGTGCCAATGAATATAATACAGACATTATTATCCCGGGTTTAGTTCAATTAGTGCAGGGCGGCCCATACCCAACACCGGATGGGACAGGCATATTCCCCGGATGGATTACCGAAGGCCTGCGTATATTTGCCAGAGTACACTTTGGTCAGTATGTTGATCAAGGCACCTGGGAACCGGCAGCACCATCCACAGATCCTTTAACCGTTGCATCTGGGGCGCAATTGTTTATATTTATTGCGGATCATTTCGATGCCCCAAGCCCGCTCACAGGTGCAGATGCACTACGAGAAATGGCTCAACATGCCCGTTTGGGTACATATCCTTTAAGACACGGCGGCCTTAACATGGCTACATGGGTATGTGACGATTTAAGGTCTGGTTTCTTCCATGACAGAATCGGTGCTTCTCTTGAGGATGTTTGGGAGTTATTCAGAGGCAACCTTTCACCAGAAAACGAAGGCTATATGACCCTTCAATTAGCCCTTGACGGCCATACTTTAGTGCATGGACATGCCTTCCATAGGGGCCCGGATACCGGATTCCCTGCCAATGAAGCCCCTGAAAATCTGTTTACCGATAACCAAAATCAAAAATTTGTATCCACTCAAGCACAAAACGAACTTTTTTGGGTAGAGTGGACATATCCCGCACCTTTTGTAGCATCCCGTTTCATTTGGCAAAATGCCAACGATAACCACGGAAATGCTGGTCAAGATTTCCGTCGGATGAATACCGGATGGACACTTTCGGGCACAAATGATCCAAACTTACCTGTAGATCAATGGACTGTATTATTCGAAGGCGACAGAGATGACACCGGGCCATTTAACTTCAGGTTCTATGCAACAGATTTAGTTGGTAACACCACTGCATACCAATATTACAGACTTTGGTCTCCTGCTCCGGCAATGGGCAATGTAATCCAGCTTGCATCCGTACGGCTTGCATCCCTAGCATGGACATGTACTCATATCTTTGCACCGGTAGTCACACCGGCTACATGCAATGCCCAAGGTTTTACAGCAATGATATGTACCATATGCGGAGAAGAAGACCCAATTACACCTCACTTTGACTTCACGCCAATCGACCCTAACGCAAACCATACCGGCAGTGGTAACTTAAATATCGGTAGTTTCAAACAAGCCCCAAGAAATGGCTTTGATGCAGGATGGGGAGTATGGGATTGGGTTAACCCAGCTAATCCCGCTCATAGACAAAACCCAGGGCCAGGCATTGCGGCAATGGGCTTTGATCCAGATTTATGGTGGTTTGAACAATGTACCTCTTGTGGATTATATGTACCGGTATCAGAAATTTATCATACCTTCCTAGATCCATCTCCAATGCCGACCAACAGGCTCCCTTGGTCAACAGTGCTGGAATGGACGGATATTTATGAAAGAGACGGTCTAGGCCCCTCTGCAATGATGGATAGATTCGTACATACTTTTAACACCGTATGGATACCTATAAGCTACTTTATGTTTGATGATACCATTACTAACCCTGATCATATACCCGGGACAATCAACCCGGTAACTTTTGTACTTGACGCTGGCGCAAACTCAATTGCATGGGCATCCGGCCTTCAATCCGGCGTTGGTCATCGCTGGCTGCGCGCTCAACCATGGGATACCGATGCCATGACACACGAATTGGTTCATAATGCACAGCTTTACACCAATGTACCTTTACATATACATGAAAGCATGACAGACATGTTAAGGGAATGGATTGGCCTATTTAACGATCAAGCTGACTGGAGAAATCCGCCGCTACTTTTTTACGAACCAGGTAGCCCTCACTATACCCATGGCTTCCAACAAGGATATAGAGTAGGCGCAGCGTTCTGGTTCTGGATAGACAGACATTACCTTAATACCGTAAGACTAAGGACAGGTATTCACTGGTACCACTTTGCCCAGGCAATGAACTCTACCGTAAAAGAAGAGGCCAGATACTTCGCCGACCACAGGCAATACTACTGGCTTACTGGCAAATTCCCTCACGAACTATGGGCGGAATTTATGGCGTACGAACATGCACGCTACGCAGCATTCACAGCAGGTTGGGTGCAGGGATACTACACCCTTGAAGACGCCTTAGACGGAAGAACACTACGCTACGATGCTATATTTGAGGCTACCCCAGGTGTATTTGTTGCCAGCAGTCCAAATTTTAGTACTCCAGATAATGCTGGTTTTGGCTCTTGGCACAACAGGCAAGCATATAATTTATTTGACAGAAGGTTAGGCCCGCAAGGTGGTGTCGCAGATGGTGATAATTTTGACCCGAACGGCGGCCAAAGAGGCAGATATACTGCTAGCGGTTGGCCTCAAACAACCAACGGTACAGCCTTCCAAGTAGTAACCACAACAGATGATTTTTGGGTAGAATGGAGCTACAATGAAGCTTTTGTAGCTGATAGCTTTATATTCGCAACCCATGACAATTTGTCGCTTCCACGCCGTATGGGTGATGGCTGGACACTATCCGGCTCTAACGACGGCACAACATGGCGTGTGATATACACAGGTTTAGCCAGCGATTATTCAAACTTTAACAATAGGTTTTTTAGGGTAGATTTCTCAAACAATAGGCTAGCATTCTCGCACTACAGGCTTGAAGCCCCAAGAGGCCCAGATAGTACAGCGATACAAATATCGGTTATATATCTTACCGAATCACAAGTAGTTCCTCCTGAGGTTACTCCACGTCCTGAAGTCACTCCACGTCCTGAGGTTACTCCACCTGACACCAGGCCAGGCGTATCAACAAGAGCACCCCGTGATACAACAGCACCACAAGCCCGGGCTATCAGAGTTCCTCGTCAAACAGTACAACAAACAGATTCATCCATCACAATCGAAGCCCAAACAACTAGAGTAATCAACGGACGGTATTATTCCATACGAGTGCAAGGTCCTCGTGGTGTTACACTCGCCTCAGATAGCGTGTGGGTTTACAATAACAGTTTTGAATTTACCTTAAATCTTCCAGATAATCTTCCACTTGGTAGCCACAATATCACTGTCATACTTAGCTATGATGGGCAAGAGATTGCTAGACACACTTTCACACTTGATATAACAGAAGGCGGCGTGGTAGCAGTTGAAGAAGACATAGAGGGAATTGAAGAAGAGGAATTGCCATTACCTGTACAACATCTCACTCTACCAGCAGCGCCTACTATCATCCGCCTTGTAATAAATGAATTGCAGTACACTGTAGATAACGTTCCTCATACCGCAGAACTTGCTCCGTTCATTGATCCAGATCATAACCGCACAATGGTTCCATTACGTATGGTAGCAGAGTATCTTGATGCTATTGTCGACTGGTCTCATACAACCCGTACCGTCACCATTACATTAAACGATATAGTTTTAATTCTACCAGTAGACGAACCCCTCCCTGGCGGCATGGGCGCACCTATGATTGTTGGTGACCGTACTTTTGTCCCTATCGCTTATGTTTCCCAAATGCTTGGTGCCGATATCCGTTGGGATAGGGAAAATAGGGCTGTTTATATTTATATTAATTAGCAACAAATAAAAAAAGCCTCTTCACGAACTTTATGAACCGCCCCCTGTCAAGAAGACAGTGAAAAAAGAAAAGAGTAGGAAATCCGATTACAGAAATGCAGTCGGATTTTTTATGCAAAATTAGCGACAGCCCGAAATTCAAGAGGAGCAAGACCGCCAAGATTCTCCTGATACCGTTCGTTGTTATAAAAAGAGATATAACGGTCAATAGCCAATTTTAAAGAGGAAAAATCGTTGAATTTGCGCAGGTAGAACATCTCAACTTTAAGTGTACCCCAAAATGCCTCCATAGGCCCATTGTCAATACAGCGGCCAACGCGAGACATGCTTTGGGTCATGCCTTGGGTATCAAGTTTCGCTTTAAAAATCTTGCTTGTATACTGGTACCCACGGTCACTATGAAATATTGGTTTTGCCTGCGGGTATAGCTTAACTGCCGCATCAAAAGTGTCGAAGGCCAGTTTATTGTTATTGCTTTGCCCTATGGCGTAAGCGACAATGCTTTTATCCTTTAGGTCAAGAATAGCACTAAGATACGCTTTTTTACCATCGCCGGTTTTGAACTCGGTTACATCAGTAAGCCACTTTTCATTGACGCCCTTTGCAGTAAAGTTGCGATTTAGGATATTCTCTGCCGTGGTTTCCGGTGTAGATTTAATATAGTTTGGTCTTTTACGACGAATGACAGATTTCATCTTGATTGCCCGCATCACCCTATAAACCCGCTTTTTATTGCAGTTAAGATTGAACCTCCGTCTCAGATTAAGCTGCATACGACGATAGCCGAATATCCCATTTGATTCTTGATAAAGTTGACATAATCGGTCGATTAGCTCTTTGTCTTTTGTCTCCTGTTTGGACGAATCACGACGTAACCATTTGTAGTACGATGAACGATTAAGTCCGAGAATATCGCAAAGTATAGCAATAGGATATCTCTTCTCTTTATTCAGAGCCATTATCGCTAGGTATTTGTTTTCTTGGCGTACAAGGCTTAATCTATTATCAGCCCCCTTTCTAATTCCTCCAACTTTTTTAGCAGTTCATTCTCCATCTGCAAACGCAAAATCTCTGCTTCCTTTAGTTTTAAATTTGCCTGTAGCTTGTCGACTTCTGACATGGTGGATTCAGGCTTGCATTTGCCTCTACGGTCGATTAAGCCGTTTGCTCCGTCTTTTTCATACTTTCTCACACATCCATAGATTTGCTGATACGAAACACCATACCGTTTGGTTGTTTTACAATAATCCTTGTTGTTGGATATGCAGTGGCTTACAATTTCAATACGTTCTTCAAATGTTGTTGCTCGGCCTATTGTCATGTAGGTTTCCCCTTCACTTTTTGGATGTTTGAAATCTTCATGACTATTATACTTCTTTATCCAGCGGCGGAGTATATGATTATCTGTAATATCATACTTTGTACATATGTCTAACAGTGAGGCCTTGCCATTTATATATTCCATCACCGCCAGTGCTTTTAGCTCGGCTGGGTATTTTCGCGTTTTTGACACAGGCTGAAGACCTTCTGCACCGCGTAGCTTGTATAGGCGCACCCATTCGTACAACGTTGAGTAGCTAATACCTTTACTATGTTTTACTTCGCTCGCACTTTGTTCCCCTGACATATATCCCAGGACTATCTCTACTTTTTCCGCTTGACTATTTTTTGTTCTTTGCGGCATGAAAATGCTCCTCTCTTCGTAGATTGTAGTTTTTTATTTCTACTGTCTACTTCGAGGGGAGCTTATCA
>Ga0123355_10000597_pt1 | contig 48771 bp, 32 predicted proteins | sample TergutEmb28metaG_3_FD_89872 | JGI IMG/M metagenome (GOLD analysis project Ga0123355, IMG submission 89872) | Embiratermes neotenicus P1 segment gut microbial communities from Petit-Saut dam, French Guiana - Emb289 P1 | ecosystem: Host-associated > Arthropoda: Insects > Digestive system > Gut ...
AACAAATGGACTCTCTGCCTCGCAAATTTCAGCAATTCGTTCTCTAATTTTGTTGAAAATTCTGTTCACTGTTACACGATTTAGATTTACAAATTCTGCTACATTTTGGGCTTCCATTCCCAAACAAAACAACTTCAAAATAACCTTAAATTTAGCCTCTGAAATCTTAGTGCGTTTTAGATACTTGTTTTTCATTTGTTCTCAATTAGATATGCAAAGATAAGCATTCTAATCTAATCTTGAACCTGAAAAAATGACAAAGTTATCTGAACAATTTACACGAAAAATTATTCGCAGTAACGGCGAATTACATTGGAGTTTAGAGTGCCTTTTTTCGGTACAGCAGAATTAACAATCAGTTCGTGGGAACTCAATGTAAATGCACACTACCTGTTTCCATTAGGCGAACGAGGCTTTGTGTGGTATCCGATAGTAGGTTTATGTATTGTTGGCATACGAGAAAGAGCAAGTATTGCAGGCTTTAGTGTCGAAGAAAGTAGAAATGTGATTGGCTTTAATTTTGGTGCGGGTATGGATTTCCCTATTTCCGAAAGACTCATCTTTAATGCGGAGCTTGCATTAAAATTACTGGACGGTGGTGTTTTATCCACTATTCAACTCAGATTGGCTTTCCGGCTTTAAATAAGCTGCTACTGCTTGAGGCTGTCTTTGTTTTGAGACAGCCTCTTTTTTTGTATCTCGAGGCAAGAAAAGAAAAAATCGTTTTTTATTTCGATTATTTTTCGTATCTTTGTAAAAAGTTATCCGCACAATGCGCATGGTCTTTTCACATCATATTCGCAAAATGAAACACCGCTATTTTATATTGCTTTTCTACTTGGCTGCATTTGCCACAGTATACCCGCAAATGGATAGGCCTTTGCGAGCCGAGATTCCCGTGTCTGAAGGCTTTTTTCCGTTTGCACTAATCAATCTCGAAGAAAATGGTGTTTTGGTTCATACCGCAACGAGTGATGTTACCCGGCGTACGCAAGGAGGAAATATTCAGGATTTTTTCTTTTACGATGCTTTTCTTCGGCAAATGTGGCAAATCCGAACACATTTTCCTATTGAATACGCAGTTGTGAATTATGTGCTTAACGAAGGAACCTTGCAAATTCTGCTGCGAAATCAAGTCTATCGAAACACGCATACGCCAACGTTTTTAATGAATGTTGATTTGCAAACGGGAATACACACTATAGACACATTATTCTCATTGTCGAGAACACCGACTGCCGCCGGATTTGTACACAATTCGCGCGTGTGGTTAGTGCAAATCGATCGTGGAGACTGTGCTGTAAATATCGCGAGAGTGGGAGATACCTTACTTCATCAATATGTTTTTCGGAGATTTTCAAATCAAGAAGTTATTCACGCAGCTTTAGATACAGTTTCGGAAAGACTTTATCTGCTCTACGCCGATAATTCTCGTCGAGATGACTTTTTAATGCTTGCCGTTTTTGATACGCTTGCTAATTTGGTGCATTCGCAGGAGATTCGATTAGATGCCCAAAGTCGTCCCGTTCAAGCGGAATTATTCATTGACACGGCAGGAACAGTCTTTATTTTCGGAACTTACAACTTGACATCCGAGCGTCAAAGAATGGATGTCAACGACCGTCTCACAGCCTCTACCGGATTTTTCAGCATGAAATTCAACGGTTCCGAAACACAACTTCTATCCATGCAAAATTTTGCGGACTTTGATAATGTCGATACACGTGTGAGCATGGATCAATCTCGAACGCTCCGCCAAAGGCGTGAGGGACGTCGCCAGCCTTTTTCGATGGATGTTTTGGTGAATTTTCAATTGAGGGAAGTCAACGGTGACTTAGCTCTAATCGGAGAAAGCGTTACACGAGAATATAGAACGACTACACGGACATTTCACGATCACTTCGGGCGTGTAGTGCCTTACAGTATAACGGTTTTTGAAGGTTATAGTTTTAACGATACATTTATTTGGGTTTTGGGGGCAGATGGAAAAGCTCGGAAAAATTATGTTTCCGACATCTCGGTAGCACTGAACAGCAGTCGACTAATCAACAGAGTCGCTTTTTGTTCCAATCCGAACGAAACAACAATCATGTTTGCAAATGCCACAAACATCTTTTATAAATCGCTTGATCCTTACGAAATATCTTATCGAACGCTAAGGCTTCAACAATTACACAGAAACGACAGGGTTATTGAAGATCATGATTCGCGAATTGTCCATTGGTACGGCTCAAATTTTTTGGTTGTTGGCTACCAAACTATTCAAAACAATACGCTGAGGGGTGCGAATAGGCGAGTGGTCTTCTATTTATCAAAATTGTCGCTGGATTAAGAAGAGTTGGAAAGCCGATGTAGCCTGTACTTAGCTCTTAATCAGTTTAGTAATTTTCGATTTTCCACACCTATCAGTATTTGCATCTGCTGAATAGCGATTTGATTGAGTTTAAATCGATTAAGACCGGACTGACTTTTAATTATGGCAAATTCGCCATAATTAAAAATGGGATTATGCACTTGCTCCCAAATACCGATGTATTCCAATGTATTTCGGTTGCGGAGCCAGTCTGAAATAAAAAACTCGCCATCCTTGGCTTTAATCATATCTGAAATACAGATATAGTCTTGATTGTTTATGCGTGTAACGGATATTTCCGTGTCTTGCACGTTGATTTTTTCTTTTTTCTTCATGGATGCTTCGATTTGGTGTTAAGCTAATAGCTTTTTTTTCTGTTTTGAATAAACAATCTGAAACCGGTGCCGTGAATATTCTGCAATTGAATGTCGGGGTCTTCTCGTAGAAATTTTCGAAGCTTAGTCATGTAAACATCCATACTTCGGGTTGTATAAACATTGTCGCTTCCCCAGACTTTTGTCAATGCAGAACTTCGATAAACCACTTCATTTTGATATTGACACAACAATCGAAGCAGATCGCTCTCTTTCGGCGTTAGTCTGATTTGTTGATTAGGGGTCATAATCAGTTGCATAGTGTAGTCGAATGTTAATTGACCAATTGGAAACACAAGCTGTTCGCGTTGTTTGGCGGTGTCAATGCGACGAATGATGGCTTGAATGCGGCATATCAACTCCTCCATGCTGAATGGTTTGGTAATGTAATCATCTCCTCCGACTTGAAAACCTTTCAAGCGGTCTTCTTCCAGATTTCTTGCTGTGGTGAATAAAATCGGAATGCTTTGATTGCGTGTGCGAATTTGTTTAGCCAATGTAAAACCGTCTTTTACAGGCATCATCACATCGGTAATACAAAAATTGTATTCGCCGGTTGAAAAAGCATCTAAGGCTTCTTCACCGTTGCAAGCCAAAAAGCATGGATAGCCTTTGACGTTTAAGTAACTTTGTAAGAATGGTCCGAAATTCAGGTCGTCTTCGGCAAGTAAAATCTTTATTTCGTTTTGCGTTTTCATAACTCAGATATTTAAGGTTTACACCTTATATAACGCAAAAAAAACGATTTTCGTATAAAATTGTTGATAACTTATGGATTTTGTTGATAACTTATCGTAAACACGGTGCCGTTTTTGGGCACACTTTCCACAAAAATATCTCCTTTATGCATAGAAATCACTTGTTTGACGTAGCTCAATCCTAATCCGAAGCCTTTTACGTTGTGAATGTTTCCTGTCGGAGCTCGGTACAAAGTTTCAAAGATTTTTTTCAAATTATCTTTGGAAATCCCGATACCGTTGTCTTTGATTTGAATTTCGATGCCTTTTTTGGTGTTTTTGGTCGAAATTTCAATGATTGGCGTGGTGTTCGTGTATTTATTGGCGTTGTCGATTAGATTGTCGAATACGTTCACAATATGTACAAAATCGCCGTTAATCAAATCGTTTTCGGCATTGAGTGATGTAATGATTTTACCGTTGTTATGTTTGATTTGATAATCCATGTTTTGAATTGCCGTGCTAAGGGCTTCATGAATGTGCATAGGAGCTTTATTCATCAGAAGTTGCCCACGTTCTAATTTCGAAATTTCGATAATATGATCGCTCAATGTTTTTAGTCGATCGTTTTCTTTTTTGATTAAATCGGAAAAACGCTTTATGTGCTCTTCGGTTTTTTCTACGTCAGGGTCTTTTAGAGCTTCGCAAACTAATGATATTGTTGAAATTGGTGTTTTTATCTCGTGTGTGATATTGTTGATGAAATCCGTTTTAATTTCGGACAATTTTCGATTTTGGAACATTTTATACAGTGTATAAGCATATACCGAGACGATGCTCATAACCAAAATCAAAGAAAGTGCCAACAAAGCAGAGATTTTTGGGAGAAAAACTTGCTCATCACCTTGATAATACGAAATCAAAATGAACATATTGCGAAGTAATATACCTTGAATGACTAATATCGTAATCAGCGAAATAGACATCGCCGCAGCGATTGAATATAGAGTTTGTTTTGACATAGAGTTACAAAGGTATGTTTTCAATCAAAATAATTTCCAATAGCATAAAGTGGAATATTGTTCAGCCACAGGTCTTCACGATAGTTGGACAAGGAGGTGCGAATTGCAATTTTGGGGTTATGTTTTTCGCAAAAAACTTTCAAACTTTTTGCTTGCAGATTTTCTGTGGCTTTTACTTCTATAGGAATAATTTCATTTGAATACTGAACAAGCAAATCTATTTCAGCTTTCAAACTATCGGAAACCCAATAAGCGATTACTAAATTTTCGTTTTGAGATAGTTGTTGAAAAACAAATTGCTCGGTTAGTGCACCTTTGAATTCTTGAAAAATACGACTACCTTCTAAAATCACCTTCACATCCAATTCACTCATCGCCACCATTAAACCAACATCGACCATAAACAGTTTGAACGCTGAAAAATCCATGTACGCTTTTAATGGTAATGCAGGTTTATTTACACAAAAAACCTGTTTAATCAAGCCGCAATCTTGTAGCCAAGCCATAGCCAATTCAAATTCTTTTGCACGTGCTCCGGATTTGATTTTGGCATAGATAAATTTTTTATTTTCCTTTGACAATTGCGGTAAAATGGAATGCCACAACAAGCGAATACGTGGCACAATGTCGTTTGGAGCGTGCTTTGAAAAATCGCTCTCGTATTGGTCGAGGATATTTTTTTGTATTTCACGGACTTTATCAAAATCGTAGTTTTTCACAAATGAAGCAACGGCTTCGGGCATTCCGCCTACAACATAGTACTGACGAAGCCATTCGATGTATTGCGATTTAAAGGTGGTTATTGTTTCAAATTTTTTGTTTTTTAACAACTCTACAAACCTATCCTGTTTAAGTGCATACAAAAATTCTATAAAATCCATTGGGTACATATCCAAAAACTGTACCTTTCCAACAGGAAAAGAAACGCTGTGATGCAGTGTCAATCCCAACAAAGAACCGGCAGCAACAACGTGGTACTCGGGGGCATTTTCACAAAAATACTTCAATGCGGTAAGCCCAAGTGGTACTTCTTGAATTTCATCAAAAATAATCAGCGTTTTTTGAGGTTTGGGGTCAATTCCTGAAAACGTTTTCAAGTTGAACAGAATACGTTCGGGTTGCAATCCTTCGTCGAACAAAGTTTTTAGAGTTATGTCGAATTCAAAATTCACATAAATATAGCTATCATATTCGTTTTTTGCAAATTCTTTCATCAGCCAAGTTTTACCAACTTGGCGCGCTCCTCTAATGATCAAAGGCTTTCGGTCGGGACGATGTTTCCATTCTATGAGTTGTTGTAAGGCTGTTCGTTTCATTTTTATATACTTTGAAAGTGCAAAGTTACGATTTTTTTATGTAAAAAGCAAGTTGAATTACATTTTTTGGAACGACTTTGTGTGAAATTTTACATTTTTTGGAACGACTTTGTGTGAAATCTAACATTTTTTGGAACGACTTTGTGTGAGAAACCAGAAAAAACCTCACAAATTTTATTCACAATTTGTTAATAAAATGTAACATTTTTTTAGCACTCGCATAACAAAAAGAACAAAAAATATCCGTAACTTTGCACCGTTTTTCATTAAGGACGGAGTAGGTAATAATTATCCACCAAGCAAACACGAAACGTATCATCAAAACAAAATAAAAACCTAAAAATCAACAAACAAAACATGAAAAAACACCTCACAACCATGAAAAAAATCTTTACACTTTTTGTGCTGCTCTTTTCGATGCAAATGATGCAAGCACAAGTAACAACTGCGTCTATGGCTGGACGCGTAATCGGTGGTGGCGAAACATTGCCCGGTGCAACCATTAGAGCGGTGCACACGCCAACAGGAACAGTATTCGGAAGTACAACCCGAATGGACGGCTCGTTTACCGTGCCAAACATGCGTATCGGTGGCCCGTACACCGTAGAAATTTCGTTTATGGGCTTCCAGCCCCAAACATTTACGGACATTTTCTTAACATTAGGCGAGGAGTTCACATTAAATGTAACTTTAGTTGAAGGTATCATGTTAGAAGGTGTTGATATTGTAAGTTATCAAAGTGCCGTAATGAATTCTAGCCGTACAGGAGCACAAACGGTTGTCACACGTAACGACATTAATATGCTTCCAACGTCAACCCGTTCATTGAGCGACTTTACGAGATTAACTCCAATGTCTGCTTCGGGCGGTGGAACCTTTGGTACAAGCTTTGCAGGAGTTTCCGGACGTTTCAACAATATGACTGTGAACGGTGCATCATTCAACAACTCGTTCGGATTGGGTTCCGGATTAGGCGGTGCAGGTCGCGAGCCAATTTCTCTTGAGGCGTTGGATCAAATACAAGTTATGATTGCTCCTTTCGATGTTAGACTTGGCGGTTTTACCGGCGGTGGTATTAACACGGTTACCCGATCAGGTACTAACGATTTTCACGCTGCAGCGTATATGTTCACAAGAAGCCCGGCTTTGATGGGTTACCGTGTGGGAGACCAAATCCAAAATGTTGCGGAATTTTCTGACAGAAGCTATGGTGTTACTGTTTCAGGTGCCATCATTCCGAACAGACTGTTTTTCTTTGTTAATGCCGAAGTAGATCGCCAAGCAAGTCCAATCAGTTTTACAACAAGAACACCGGGCTCGCGTATTGGTGCAGAGGGAGAAGTTGAATTAGATCGTTTGGCGGATTTTTTACGAAGTACGTTTGGTTACGATCCCGGATTCTATAACAAAACAAGTTCGCCTACGGAGGCTAATCGCATTACTGCTCGTTTCGATTTTAATATCAATCCCCGCCACAGATTGAGCTTGAGTTATTATCATCTAAGGTCGTTTTCTACAGGTAATCCTTCAACATCCCAAGCTCCGGTAGGCGGACGTGGTCCAAACTTGACTGCAATTCCTTTTTCCTCCACCTTTTTCCGTTTTAACAACAACTTTGACATTGTAATGGCAGAATTGCACACCACCATTAATAATAGAATGAGCAATACCTTACAAGTGGGTTACTCTCGACTTCGTGACTTTAGAGATATGGACGGTGGTTTTTTCCCGCAAGTGGATATTTTGATGGACGGTCAAGGTTTTACAACATTCGGAACTGAGGCAAATTCGCTTGGCAATCGTTTAGATTCTGATATCTTTCAAATCCAAAACAATTTTGTAATCAACACAGGCAGACACGAAATCACGCTTGGAACGCAAAGCGATCTCCGTCGCTTTAAGAACGGATTTGCTCAAAACTATCCGGGAGCGTGGGTATTCGGTTCTGTAGATGATTTTATATTCAACTCTTTGGCAACACAACAATGGTTGCAAACCAACCCAACAATGGCGGGTTTCAACATCACAAATTTTAACCCTGCTGCGTTTGGAATTACTGCTCCCGGTGTTACCGGTATAGCCAACTCAGCTCCAGGAACCGGATTAACAGCCTTCAACCAAGCATTCTCTGTTACAGGCGATTTTCCTTTTGCGTTTGTAGATGTATTCCAAATTGGACTTTATGCACAAAATAGATGGAGAGTTAACGACCAGTTTAATTTGACCTTTGGTGTACGTGTGGATATTCCTATCTTTACAACGGATTTGCCTGAAAATCCGGCAATCGCATCAGATGTTTATCTTGATGGCATTCAAATTGATGTATCTCGATTTCCGAATGCACAGCCGATGTTTTCGCCTCGCGTAGGTTTTAACTGGCGTCCGTTAGAAGATGGCTCGTTGCAAGTTCGTGGTGGTACAGGTATCTTTACCGGAACGCCTCCATACGTATGGTTGAGCAACCAAGCCAGTAACAACGGTCTAGTATGGAGTAGCCTTCAGTTCGCCGGCGACCGTCGCCAAGAACTTGGATTTACCGGAGACATCTACACATATCCACATCTTGCTCTTGAAAGTGCAACGCTACCAAGGGCAAATATCAACGCTACAGATCCGAATTTCAGATTCCCATCCATCTGGAGAAATAATTTGGCAGCAGATTTCAGATTTGGCGGTGGCTGGATTGCTACTGTAGAGCTTATACATTCGAGTGATATCAATGCTATTTATCATCGCAACATCGGTGTTCAAATGGCAAAAGATGCTGAAGGCAATCAAATCTTTGTAAACGATGGAAGCGGTCAAAACAGACGCCCTGCCTACATTATCCCTCAGGCTGGTAGTACGTTCCAAAGCGACTTGCCGGGGAATAGCGGTCGTTCAAATCACGTAATTTTGATGGGCAATTCTAATTTGGGTTATTCTATTTTCTCAACATTTCAACTTCAAAGAAACTTTATGCAAGGACCTTTGCAAGGCTTGAGTTTGAACGCATCTTACACGATGGGTAGAGCACGTGGTATCAATGATGGTACGGGTTCGGTTGCACTTAGCTCTTGGAACATTCGTCGTTCTCTCGACCCAAATGCGGCAGAACTGGGAACTTTGGCAGGCTCTGTTGACGGTCGTTTTATGTTTTCCGGTCATTATACAGCTAATTGGAGCGATAGAGCTTCGACAAGTATTGGTATTTTCTTTCAAAGATATCGCCCATATCGCTTTACTTTTAGTTTCGGTGGAGATGCCAATGGCAGTGGTATAGCCGGAAACGGTTTGTTGTACATTCCAAGAAGTCTGGATGAAATTAGAGACAACCTAGATCCACGAGGATTTGCCGATATCTACGCAGCTTGGGCGGCATTAGATGCATTCATTGAGCAAGACGAGTATTTGAGAACACGTCGTGGTCAATTTACAGAGCGTGGTGGTGCAGTTGCTCCTTGGGCGAGCCTATTGGATTTCAGCTTGTCGCACAGTATTCACGTAGCACAAGGTAACGGTCGTCGTCATTCATTGACGTTCAGTCTTGATATTCACAACTTCCTCAACTTGTTGAACCCAAATTGGGGTGTTCATTATAGCCAAAGAGTTGGTACTAATGGACAGAATTTTGAAGTCTTGCAAGTTACGCAAGTTCCAACTGCAGCCAATGATTTCACAGTTCGTTATGCTTTGCATCCTAGCTTAGTAAACGTACAAGAAACGTTTCAGCCAAATGTCGGATCTGTCTCACGTTGGGCTGCTATGTTTGGGGTTAGATATTCGTTCTAAACAACTTTGCTTTATACAAAAACAAAAAAGCCACTCTGAAAAAAGGGTGGCTTTTTTGTTGTATTCAGAAGCCGATAGGCTTGCGGTTTTCCCATTCGACACGTCGTTTTGTTAGCATCGAACACCTAAAAATTATACGCATAACTCAAACTAAACACCAAACTATACCTGTTCCTTGCATTTTGCAAAAAACGGGCTTGCTGGATGATACTTGCACTAAAATTGTGGTTGTTTCGATACGTATATGTTGCTGTGGTTCGTAGGTTGAAAATGTGAATACTTGGATTTTGGCGGGATATTTCGAAGTTATAACTGAATGAGTTTCTAATTCGGATTTGATTTTGATGTACGGATGTGCTTTGCGAAACGATAAGACCTATCAAATGGCTTTGTCCATCCGCAATTTGCTGAATGGTGCTACTTAGACCAAATGTGTACGTGTTTTCGGAGGCAAGTGTTGTGGAATAATTCAGCGACTGACTGAAAATTCTCATACCTTGCAATACGCCTTCATATCTTACATCTCTCGCATCTTGAAAGCTGAACATGTATGAAATATTTTGTCTGTCGATGTTCCAATTCAACGAAAAATCTGCCGATTGCGATATTTGTGAAAAGGAAAGTGTATCTACGTAGTCGAAAGGGTTGTTTTGGTAGAGTTCTGAAATTGGACGAATGTTTGTAAAGGAGGTAAAATTGGAGTAGTTGGCGGTCATGCTGATTTGTTCTGTGGTTTGCCAGTTGGTGTTTATAGCCCAAACAAACCGCAGGGCAGAAGTTTCTTTCACATTCAAAAGATCGTTGCGTTGAACGCCGAAATTTCCACCTATACCAAAACTTGAAAATTGATGGTTGGCGTTTATAGTGAAATTTTCCATATCATTGTTGGAAAAGAATGTTCCGAGGGATTGATAGCCCGGATCGATACGTTCGTAGGCGACACCTATCCAACGGTAGTTGAGCCCAAGTCTAAAGGAGCGATAGGTTGACGTTGCTGCATTGTTCGACATCATGAATGAGGTGAGAAACGGAATAACGCCTCTTGGCCTTTGAGACAAGGCTGTATGATCATGATTGAATTGACTGAGTGCATAGACTGCGGAAACATTAAGATTAGGTGAGAGTGTTCCATTATAGGAAAATTCAGTTACCAAATTTTCTTTGGCGGAAACAGTGATCGGTTGGGTAGATTCTGTCTGTGCTATCAGTCTTTCTAAAGAGTTCGGATCATCTTTGGCTTTGAAAAACGTGAAGCCAAAAACATGTTGGTTTAATGTGTACGACATTTGACTTCCAAAACCCATTCGTCGAAAAGAGGCTTCACGATTTGAGGCTGAGTCGGCCAACCTGGCTCTTCTCAATTGACCATACATGAAGCTGATTCTGAAAGGTCCGTCGGGCGTGAGTTCCGCACCAAAGCCGTCAAATTGTTGTCCGTTGAATGTGTTTGGTGAAAAACTCATACTTGCTCGTCCAATGTAAAGTTTTACCCATCTGAAGGATGGTGCAAGTTCAAAACGATTAAAAGGGTTGACATAACTGTAATTTACACGCTGATTGGAATAAGAAAACGACAGAGGCACTGCAAAGCCTCTGATAACTGGCGAAAGGTTGCCTGAAATCAGGTATGTAAACGGCGTTAAGTGTGGCTCATTGATACCGGTTGAAAACACCGTTTGTGCCGACACACCTCCTGAAAGCCCAAACCACGGGGCAGTCAGGAGGTTGTCGATACTTTGTGCATTGGTTTTTAGAGCCAAAAGCAGGAATAACGTTATGACAATCGGTCGTTTCATTCAGTTATGAAGTTTACCACACAATTTTAACCGAATGGTTTTCGGAACGGATGATGTAGACTCCCCGTGCAGTTCTACGGTTTTCAACCCTTACGATGTCGGTTGTAGAAATGCCTTGATGTACCGGTATTCCCGCAAGGGTGTAGATGCGATAAGGTGTGCCAATGGTTAGTCCTTCAATGTGGAGGATGCCGTTGGTTACCCATACTTGTAGAGGAGTATCACCGTGCGTTCCCATAATGCTTGTGGCATCTGCTGTCCATCTTGCAAAAAGTGTAGTGTCGGATGTTACGAGACTTGTTGCGAAAACCCACGCAGTTGTATAGTCAGTGCTTGTGTACCAACCCTCGAATGTAAAACCTGTGCGAGTTGGGTCGGTCGGTCTCTCTACCGTTTCGCCGTGATCAACGGTTTGGTTGGTAACATTGCTACCACCTTGCGAGTTGAAGGTTATGGTGTGAGTAATAACTTCCCATCTTGCAAAAAGCGTAGTGTCCGAAGTTACAACACTTGTTGCAAAAAACCACGCAGTTGTATAGGTGGTGTCTGTGTACCAGCCCTCGAACGTAAAACCTGTACGAGTTGGGTCGGTCGGTCTTTCCAGAGTTCCGCCGTGATCAACAGTCTGGTCGGTAACATTGCTACCGCCTTGCGAGTTGAACGTTACGGTGTGAGTAATAATTTCAATTCCGTCCACCGTTACCGGCAACACAATAAAACCTTGATTGCCGTTGTTTGTGTAGCGAATACCGTGGTTGCCGTTATGAATATCCCATACTGCACGATCTGCAGGAAGTGAAATTAAGTCTGTGCTACTGCCTTGTTCGTAGATGGCCTCTTCGTTGGGCTTATTCCATGCGATAACGATACCGTTTCCGGTAACATCCTCGGCATCGATGGTAACATCACCGGCAAAACCAATCGAAATCACATCGTAGATGCTTTCGCCGTAGGCAAACACTACCCCGCCGCTAACCGTAACGCTACCGGTAGTGATAATAGCCAACCTGTTTTGAGCAAGCACTTTGCCTCCTTTAATTGCAACGGAAGTATTGCTACCGCCAAAAAGTTGTATTGCTTCGTTGTTTTCGCCGGATTTCACCGTACCGCCATTGATAATTATGGCAAGGTCAGTAGCACCAAAAGCAGAGATAGTAGCACCGGAATTCGCACCCGTTGAAGCGATAAAGCCACCTTCTACAACTTCAAACGTGCCCGAGCTACCCAACGTTATTAGGGGGTCAAAGCCAGTATTTTGATCTGTGCTGAAACTCGCAGCCCAGCGAACAGTGATATTTTCGGGGATATTGAGAGTGCCCCATTGTCCCATTAGAGGAGTTGCGTTGGTGACGGGTTGTTCGGCAGTGACAGTAACCGTCATTGTTGCCAAATCAAACACCGCATTCAAGGTTTCGCCATCGCCATAAGCAGCAATGCTTGATGCCAAAAAATAGCCTTCGTGTAGATCTTCTTCAAACTCCACTTGAATCGTGCTATTTCTAAATATATCGAATAGGGTAAAAACAGTATCCGTGTCCTGTATCGAAAACATACCATCGCGCCAGCCTCTTACACGAAAGCCAGGATCAGCTGTTGCAGTAAAGACGATATCACTACCATCTCTTACACTTGCACCGGACTGTATTTCTACATCATTAACCGTTGCAATCAGACTACCGCCTATTCCGTTAAAGACGTTGAACGTAACAGTGTGCGTCAACTCCTCAAACTCTACGGTAACTACTACATCGGATGTCAGATTGTCCAGCCAATGAGAGCCTGTAATCTGACCCATTTGCGGAACGCCATTGACAAACCAGCCACTTACTTCAAAGCCCGGCGCTGCGTCTGCCAGGAACACTATCGTGCGGCCGGATTCTACCTGATCACCACTGGCGATGGAGGTACCGCTCCAGCCATCAAGCCTTGCGATAATAGTTCCCATCTCTGTGCTTTGCACATTTGTATCGTGTACATGGAATGTAACCGTGTGTGGGTCTGCTTTCGCAATAAACGGAGCAATGCACAGCATTGTCAGAAGTAAAACTACTTTTGAGAGTTTTGATTTTTTTGAATTTGTTTGTGTGGATTTGTGTTTCATAATAATTTGTTTTAGTGGTTAATGATTAATGGTTAGTGGTTAGTGGTGATTATAATGGCGGTGGCTGAGCTTGTCGAAGCCACCCTTGTTTGCATGTTCTAAAAATTTACCGTAACTGTCCTCGAAAAACTTGTATTTTGACTTTCAGTTTCGATTCGGATTCGATATTCGTAAGTTGTCCCTTCTTGCAAGTCTGTATCGATGTATTGTTGTTCGCTGCCCGAAAGAGTTCGGAGTACGGTGGGTGGTCGCCCTTGTTCATTTCTGAGGATTTGTATGCGCTGAATGGGTTCGGTGGTTCTTGTTGTCCAGCGTAGGGTGGCGGTTCTTTGCTCGCGATTTGGAGTGGCAGATAGTTCGGGGGTGGCGGGGTGGGGGGTACGGGGTGTGAGGTGGATGATGTTGGAGAGCTCTGATGTGTGGGCGGGGGATACGGAGCGGGTGGCGATTTTTATGGTGCCGGAGTGTTGTAATACGGTTGTTATACTGTCGATATTTGTTGTTCTTGGGATTGTAGTCAGGATTTGCCAGCTATGTAGTGGCACGGATTGCGAATCCGCGCCAGCATTAGCATCATTGGCACGGACGTGGACGTCCGCGCCAGCGTTAGCGTCCACACCAGCGTTGGTGGCAGCGTTATTGGTTGTTTGGAGTAAAATTTGAGTGGCGGTTACGTTTGGATCAGCGGAGTTTGCCCATCTTAGAAACAACCTGTTTTCTTCCAGGCGATGCGCTGTAATCACAGGGGCAGTGGGGGCAAACAGTATGGGGCGGCGGGCTTCGTAAATGGCAGAAAGCTGGGATTGGTTGCCTCGGAAATCTATTGCCATTACTCTATAAAAAACGCTCGTAGTGGTGTTCATCGAAACGGTGTCGAAAAACACGGTATCTCTGATTTCTTCTGTTGTGATTTGTATAAACTCTGCTGTGGCTTGATTAGCTCTGAATATGCGGTATCCCGAAAGGTCGTCTTCGGTATTGGCCCGCCATTGCAAATGTACCACGCCAAAACTGTCAATGGTTGCTTGCAATCCAACAGGCGGATCAGGCGGAATGCTGTCTTCCTCTTGAAAAAGCATCGGAAATGACGGTCTTTCACTACCATCCTGTCCAAAGGCAACCACCGAGATATAAGAGGCTCTTTGCGGTTTGGCAACAGCGATGCTTCTTCGTCGAGATGCGATGTTTGCGGATAGCACCTCGTCTTCACCGAAACGGTCGTGGCGACTTCTGATTTCGAAGTGCGACACATCTCTTTCAGCCGCCGGGTCAATTGTCCAAGAAACTTGTAGACGGTTTCTGTTATCCACCGTTAATTCTAAAAGTTCGGGGTTAGCGGTCAGTGTTCGTTGACTTCTTCCTCGAACCACGTTCGACGGTTCTGACAATTGCCCAAAAGCGTTTCTTCCTCTAATGCGGTAATGATAGGTTATGTTGGGACTTCTCAACGAATCAATAAATACCATCTCGTTGGGATTTGTGCCCGGATTTTCCAGCAGCAGGAAGGGGCGATCGTTGACGGCTGTGAAATTTCGCCCATTTTCCGATCGTTCGATAACATAACTTGAAAAGAAATTTCTCAGCACCCGAATATCCCACGTAAGGACTACATGATGCTCGAAAAATGTTGCACGCAGAACATCGTCCATTACGGGAACTGTTGGCTCGGTGGCCGGTCCGATGAAGTAAAGACCTGTATCAACATTCAGCATCCCATAAGGATCGTTGATAAAAATCACGTAGAGGTATGTTTCGTTTGCCCGCACATTGGAATCCACCAAGCCCAATCCGGCAAATTGTGCCACAGCAAAATCCTGGTCGCAGGCAAAAAGTAAAAAGCCTAATCGTTGGTCACGCTCCTGCTCTCGTTGGGCTGCCTGCATAAAGGGATTGGTTGAGTAAGTTATTTCAAAGGTTTCGCCAAAGAGGGCTTGGGCTGCAATGGCGAAGTTATCATCGTCAATAAACTCTTCCCATTTCTCCATAAGTTGTGGCTTAAATGGGGAGCCGGGAAGCTCAATCGTTGGCGGAAATTCTTGTACGATATTGTCTATCAAAATCGTCTTCCGGTGAACCACAAAACCATGCCTCAACCCTTGTTCCAGCACAAACATGTCATCGGCTGCCCAACGCAAATAGATTCGTCCGTCTTGGGCTTTTCCTGTGACGAAAATTCGACCGTCTCTGGCTTCTTGGGCGGAGACAGTGCTGAATGCAATTGCGAGTAGTGCGATTAATAGGGCTTTGTATTTCATGAGTTGTGAGTTAGTGGTTAATGGTTAGTTATAGGTGGTTACGATTTGGCGAAGTGCCCCGTAGGGGCGATATGTGCATTACCCCGTGCAAGTGCGTAGCACGTAGCTCGGGGTATGGCATCCCTCATCATATCCGGCACTCCGTAGGAGTGTAACATCTTATGTATTGTGGCACCCCACGGGGTGCACAGAGGAGGGGGAGGGCTCTCTACTCCGAGCTGTCTCGTGCTACCCCGAGCTGCGCTGCACTTGCACGGGGTTATCAACATTTCACGCCTACGGCGTGTAGTTTGTATCTCGCTATTGTGACACATTGTGCAAAGTTGTATATCCGTTTAGTTAAATGACTACGATTCTTATTACTTTCCTGTCTGTATCGCTTTGTATGGTTAGGATGTATGTTCCGGCTGGTAGGTTTTGTACGGAAACAGTTTCTGTTAGTGTTCGGTAGGCACTTGCATTTCTTCTGATTGTTCGCACGGGCTGGTGTATTGTGTTTGCCGGGAATAGTTGGATAAGCAAAGTAGCATTACGTCTTGTTCTCAGCCTGAGTTCAAAATAATCTGTACTTGGATTTGGTGAAACAAAGGCATAATCGAACAGGGCTGGAGAAGTTGGCAAAAGTTCCCCCTGCCTTTCACTGTTGACGAGAATTTTTGTTTCTGTATAGTCTATGCAAGCTCCTTTGTATGCGATTAGTCCGATAGCATGTACACCTTGTTCGTGAAAAATTAGTTCGATAAACTCAAAGCTGTATGAAAGAATTTCAACATTGTCGGGAACGACCCACAAAGCACTGTCGGGTACAGGGTACGACACGTGGACAATGGTGGTGATTTCGTTGATGAACACATCGGAATTGAGCCAAAATTCAGCCACAACCGTATCGGGTGCAGCAATGATTGTAATCGTATCAGCAGCAAAACAATTAAACTCATCAAACGCTCGCACCATATAGATTCCCGAATATAGTCTTGGTGTTCGCTCATGGAAGACGAGTCCCGGCTCTGAAATCGAAGTCCACACGTATCTTAACGTGTCGGGCGATGGATTGGGACGGTGATACTGCCCTACGCACAGGATTGTGTGGTGGACGAGGTCATGAATCGCTAAATAAGGCGAGCTGAGAAATATAACATCAACAGAAATATCTTTTGAGCATTCTCCGTCAATTATTGTAAAAACATGAGAGTCTTCCGGTAGTCCTGTGAATATGAACGTAGAATCTGATGTGGGTGTTAGATTACCACTGTGTCCTGATGCCCAAGTATAACTACCTGTTCCGCCCGAAACAGTGAAAAAGACTTTTCCTGTAAGATCTCCGAAACAGTCTATATGCTCTATGCTATCTCTTATCGTTATGCGATCGGGCTGTGTCAATGTAATGGTGATTTCGCTCATACAGTTGACAGGATCGGCCTGATCTTTGATGGTTATGGTATGTTCACCGGCAAGCAAGTCTGTCCACTCTTTCGTGTTTGAAGAAAATTCTATATCATTCCAAATATAGTAGCCGGTTCCACCCTCTACAATCAATGCTATTCTACCCGTAGCAATTCCGTAACAAAGCAGATGAACGATGCTGTCTTCTTGGAGTGTTATGTTGTCTAATGCTGATAGAGAGGTTATGCTTGCGCAAGATTTAACACCTCTATAATTGATGCAGAGCGTGTAGTCTCCCGGAAGTATTCCATATAGTGTGTCTCCTCTATCAAGCAAATCCCCATCTTTGTGCCAAGAAAAGAAACTGTTTTCGAGTGTGTCTTTTTGGGGTTGGGTTGCATGTAATATACCTGTGGGGGATGTTTGGCAAAAGGGTTGCCTCTCTACTTGAACTTGTGGAATATCTAATGTACCTATACCTATGTAAACGGTGTCATATCTATGACACAAACCGCTGTTATATGTAACTCTTAAAATATACCTACCTGCCGTAGTTGGAAAAAGTTCAGTATTTGAGGGAGAACTTTGACCATCATTCCAAGAATAAGAACGAGTACTGCTACTTGGTTTCACGACTAATCTACCCGGAGCAACATTTTGAGTTCCATCAGGAAAATGTATGAGAGGCAAATAATCTACGAAAATGCTATCCATAGGGATAACGGGATCTCTGAGTTCTACCGTTATTGTATCTGTTGCACTATCCCGATCCATGACAATGATGGTATAGATTCCGGCGAGTAAGTTTGGAATTGTATAAAAGTATTCTGTTGAAACCTGCCAAGGAGTAAATACTCGATGAGAAATATTTTGTATAATGCTATCACCTTTTTTCACAACTATATCATAACCTTTTTCGGCGTTTGCTATCAAAGGCTCGCCAAAAGGTCGGCCGCCGGAGAATGAAACTGTGATGCTTCCGTTTGAGTCACCAGGACAAGTTGGGTGGATTGTGTCGGTAGCTCTCACACTTAAAGGGAGGGCATGCTGGATATTTAGAGTAATCTCTTCGATAGAAGGGTTATTGCCCATATGTGCTGATGTCCACCTAATTTGAACTTTGTAGTTTCTGTTTTCGAAAAATTTACCACCAGATATTTGGAGTGGTAAAGTTCTGTTATGATTAACATCAGACCCTCGAATTTCGCTTGCGCCCATGTCAAAGTCCAAATCAATTATATCCCCCACTTCCTCCTTTGGAATATAAACCCTACTTATTACATCATTGTTCTCTAATGGTGCAGTAAAAGGAATTGTAATAGAATCCAAATAACCGCATGACTTAGCAAGGGCATGGATAGTATCCGGTAAGGGGAGAGAATGTAGATGGACGACGACAGATTCTCTTGGACAACCAATAGAAGGTGCAAAAAGTTCAAGCGATCGGGTATTTCTTCCTATGACCAATGACTGTAGGTTAGCCTCACTATACCACCTACCAGACCATCCACCATTCGGGCTCCAATTGCTTATCCACGGTCGTGCCCTAATATTGTTCGGAAGATCTCCAAGATTAGTGAAATAAAGTCTCTCTATCTCAATCGAAGAATTTATAGAACTAAATGAACGGGTAATATAAGGACCCCTAAGCGGGGGACCTATACCATCCGGATATAATTGTGCTATAAAAGCAAAAAAATCAGCCTCTATCTCTTCGTCTGTTGCATCATGAGGATAACACCTGAGAAGAGATATCGCCCCATCAGGATATTCTCCCTCATCACTACCTCCTGAGTTGTATTCGAACAGTGCCCAAACACTCACTCTAACCTCCCCTGTACGACCCTCATCTGTCGTATATTTTTCACCTTGCCCTAAAGCAAAAAGCGAGCAAAACATTACTGCCGTAAAAATAATAAATAGTTTCATATCTGTTTGATTATTTGATTATTTGCTGATTTTGTTATTTGATTTTTAAGGTTGTGCTGCCGGTGCGGATTTGCAACGACCACTGTACAACTCAATTGCCGAACCCGAATGCCGTAGGCATTCTCGCTCGGTAGAAAAATGCGCTCCATGTTGCCTGCATCCCATTGGGGATGCAACCCTTGTGATACGGTCGCATACTAACGGCATGCGAAACATGTCTTGGTCGATGCCGTTGCTACCGAGCGAATCATTCCTAACGGAATGATGTGAGTTAGTCGCTTTTTCCATTTTTTTATGCATTGATTAGTGGTTAATGATTAATGATTAACGTGCTGAGGTTGAGCCTGTCGAAGCCTGAATTTGTGTTTTAGTCATTATCTCGGACACAGCGGAGTGCTGAACCATGGTACCTAAGTGTTCCACTTGTTCCTATACCGCCGCTCGCATTAATAACCCAAGCTCCTGCCAGAGTCCAATAGATTGTATGCGTTCCTTGAAGAGTAAGTGTGCCGTCTGAATAACTCCTTCCACTAAAAGGCAAGCCCCAATCGCTCACATATTTGATAATAAAATTAGGATCAGTTCTGTTATATCCGCTACCTCCGAGAGTTATGTCCAAATTTCTAAAATCCTGTACTGTTGGCACTCGCCAAGGGGCTGGACAAAGCTCAGCTTGAAAGCGCATAACTGCACACCACGAAAACAAATCTCCGGGAAAATTGGGATTGGAACGGCAATCTGCATTGAAACTGTTATTGCTTACGCCATAGAAGTTTGTTTTGTCACAACCGGTAGCTGTTACAGCATCTGACCAAATTTGATTACCAACTGTCCACGTTTGATTTGTAGCAAAGCCAACGGTGCCAAGACTTGTACCCCATCCAGGATTGTTTCTGTTACAACCTTGCCCGACATTAGGCCAAAGAACTGTTATGACAGTAGTATCTGTTTTATTACCATCCTCTGTCTCGACAACAATGTTTGCTGACCCGGCAGACAGAGCCAGTACTCTATTGCTGTCTGCAGAAGCAATAGCTGTGTCACTGCTACTCCAAGTCATTGTCCTGTTTGTTGCATGCCAGGGGCTAATAGTTGCGGAAAGAACTAATGTTTCGCCAATATCCAAAGAGGCTGTTGCATGGGATAGCCTGATACCTGTTACTGCGACTGGCTCAGGGTTTGGTCCAGGGCTTGGTGGATTTTCTGTTGTACACGAGGCAAGGATAGCCGAGAGAGCTATAGTGCAGATTAGGCAACTTTGGGTTAGATACTTTTTCATTGGTTCAAAATTTTGATTATTTATGAAATTTATGGTACGACAAAAGTTTTTCGAACAGAGGAGTTTGTGTTTTAATTATTATTTCGGACACAGCGGAGGGGCAGCCCATTAGATTTTTGAGTACTCGCTGTGCCAGTCCTCCCATTTACAGCAACGACCCAACTCGCCGCCCATGGTGGACTGTCTGTTTGCGACCAATAGTGAGCATTCCTATTCCCAGTAGGAAGGTTCCCCAATGCATCTGAAGCACCACCAAAGACAACACCCCAACTGTAAATGTACATATCACGGAGAACGGTGTCTCCTGACGGTAGGTTCCCCATCCCACTACCGCCCAATGCTGTATCTAAATCTCTAAAATCTTGTATTGTTGGCACTCGCCAAGGAGTAGGACAAAGCTCAGCCTGAAAACGAATAACTGCACACCATGAAAACAAATCGCCAGGGAAACCCGGATTAGAACGACAGTCTGCATTGAAATTATTATTGCTTCCGCCGTAGAAGTTCGTTTTGTCACAACCGGTAGCTGTTACAGCATCTGACCAAATTTGATTACCTACTGGCCATTCTTGTGTTGTGACAAAACCCACCGTACCAAGACTTGCACCCCATCCCGGAGTGTTTCTGTTACAGCCTTGCTCGACATTTGGCCAAAGAACTGTTATAACAGTGGTATCTGTTTTATTACCATCCTGTGTTTCAACAACAATATTTGCCGTTCCTGGGGACAAAGCCTGTATTCTATTGCTGTCTGCATAAACAATAGTTGTATCACTACTGCTCCAAGTCATTGCTCTATTTGTAGCATTCCAGGGGCTAATGGTTGCAGAAAGAACTAATGTTTCGCCAATATCCAAAGAAGCTGTAGCATGGGATAGCCTAATACCTGTTACTGCGACTGGATCAGGGTTTGGAAGATTTTCTTCAGGATTTGACGAATTGCACGAGGCAAGGATAGCCGAGAAAATTACAATGCTGATTAGATAACTTTGAGTTAAATGTTTTTTCATTGGTTTTAGATTTAAAATATTTATGGTACGACAAAAGTTTTTTGAACAGAAGAGTTGGTTATAACGCCATTGGGCAATGTATAAGCGAAATTTAACACATAACTGCTATTTCGAGGGAGTAAAGGAAAGCTGGAAGTAAGTACGTGCGGATATCTATTACGAGCTACTGAGCATGCTGCGATTTGGGTTCGGGCAGCTCGAAAATCGTGATAGTAGGTGTTCGTAAGAAAATGATCCCATGGAAAAAAAACAGTCGTCCCATATCCATAGTTTATTAATCTAATGATTGCCCAATACGGTGTGATTGATTGGCCAGCCTCTCGGGAATACCTAACAGCTCCACCAAATGGATAATTTGCATAAAGCAGAGGTCGTATAGCATTCAAAAAATAATTATCAGTCATAGCTGAATGAACTACAATCAATGGTTTACCTTGCGTATGTTCTGTTCCTGTTAAATCGGCTTGATCAAAGCCTTCCCGACTTGACATATTTCCTCTAATCGCACTAATATTTCCGTTGGTTGACAATGTACCTAGTCCGGCTCTCGTTATCACTACCTGCCCCATCTTCTCAGCAAAAGTACTAAACATACTAGTCCGAAAGCTATAAGTTAGAATAATAAGCTCCCCTTCACTCCCCGCATCACCAGCTACGTTGGTGAGGACTTCCACATGGCTACCCTCTTCTCCATCTTCAAAAGACGTTTGGGCAACGGTGGTTTGCACGCCACCTGCAACGGTAGGGTCAAGGGGCAGACCTACAATTTCGAAAATGTAGTTTGTACTGTTACTCAAAATGGGTTGATTCCAAGTGATACGACGTTCGGGATTATCCCAAGTCAGATTGACCCAAATCACCTCCGAACCCGAACGGAAACGACCTCTGACGATGGTAGTTGGATCGGTAAACAAATAGCCGAAATTCTGATGGAGATATATGAACCCTGTAGGGTGCTCCCTTGGCAGGAAAAACTGTTGGTCGGGAACGGGGTAGGCATACCTTACGTGCCTCATGTCGATGGTGTTGGGACGTTCGCCGGTTTGGAAAGTGATATCTCTTGTTTCTACGTGAGGGTTGTTGTTTTCGCCCAATACCGGTGTCCAATGCCCTGCGGCATTTTGTTCGGAGAATGTTAGACGAACTCTGCCGTTGATTTGGCTTCTTCCCGGAAGGGCATATTCAGGGCTAATTCTTACCATAAAACGTTCGGTATCCCATTCGGTACTTCTAATCTCGATGGGACTCCCACCTTCGGTCAACGAAAATTCCGCAAGCTCGGCACGTATCATTGCAGAACTTTCGTCCATACGAAACTCTCGGATAGGCATGTTGAACACGGCTTGTGGCGAAACAAACACATCTGTTTCCATAGTCGGATCGTTAGGCATCACCTCAGAAATCAACTCTTGTCCCTCCAAAGCGTGTCCTCCTCTGTGTTCAAACACGCATAGTCGCCCAACTTCTACCGAAATCCGGGCACGACCTCTAATCATACCGTTGAGTATCGAATACTGTAGTGCCAAATCTCCTGCAAACCACGAAGGATTAGGCAGTTTTGCCTGTAGCAATACAGCTGCTGCGCCTTGCAATATGGCAAATTCTCTTCGTCGTCCGAACATTCGCATGGTGAGCCCGACTTCTCCCGACAAATGTGCAAAAGCCTGTCCTTCGAGATACCAACCTCTGATGCCAACAGGTGTGGATGAACCCACACAAAACGTATTGCCCATATTTCTCAGCATAGCATCAAATCCAATACCTGCCGAAAATTCCGAATAGAAAATGGCAATAGTATTTCGTCCGGTGCTGATGTCTAAACTCGCACCAAGAGCAAAACCTCTGCCCAAATTCAAATCATTTGAATTTCGATTGTTTGGAACCGATTTGCCCAAAATTCGTGTAACCGCCTCAGGCGGTGGAGGCATTCCCGGCAGGTTGTGTCCTACCATCAAATAGGTGGTTGCAGTCACGCTGATGGGACCTATTCCAAGATTCAAACCTATGCGATTGTCTGGTCTTCCTGCGTGAATAAACCATTGATTTTGTCCGAAAAACACATCCACACGTCCCATCCTTCCGTTGGGACCTACGCCTCTCATGAATGGTGTATTGACATAAGCCTGGAAAAGCCCCGTGAATTCCCTATTTTCAAAATTCATGGTTAAATCCGCCATAACGGAAATGGCTCCCGAATTCACGCCTGCAGCTGTTTCGTTTTGATGAAATTCCTCTGCGGCTTCGGGCGAAGCAATGGAATTTAAGCTTCTGTTGATACGTTCTAAGTCTTCGCCTCCGGGTATGTTTGCTGCAATTTGTCCGCTTCCGTTGAAATTGATGAAACGGATGCCGTTATGCTGGTTGAATGCGATTTCTAAACCCAAATTTCCGGTAAACACATCTGTTCCCTGACTGCGAAGCATCGTTCCTGCTCTGATCAATAACGATGTTGACTGATCAGGCACATAGTTGATACCCGAACGAGCGAAACGGTGCGTAAATCCTGCTCCTGCAGGCGACATGCGCTGTGCAATTCCACCCGAAAATCCGTGTATTTCCAAAGCCGGAACAATCGGAATCCCCACAGGAAAGGTAGCACTTGCATCGGCAAACCAATATCTGAAATCGGGCAAGCGTCCGAACACGACTGTGGCTCCCACCGAAAATCCGCTCGCCAATGCTCCAATCTGCATGTTTAGATTGCCGTAAAATCCTGTTCCGAAGACAGCATCATCTTGAAAAATACCCATCCTTCCGTCCAATGAAAATGCCGTTGTGCTGACATTGAGTGCTATTTCGCCAATCTCTACACGATCGTACACCCACCGCTGACGACCGTTCTCTCTTCTTTCGAATCGAGAATGAATCGTTAAGTCCACTTCACCACCAAAGCCGTTGTCTTCGGTTGAAGTTAAGCCCACTGTAGTGCGAAAACCCAACGACAAATTAGAGCCTGTTGCCGTAACTCCAATATTGGATATCGATGCCGGGAAATTGGCGATACTAATCGTATTATCGTACCTCAAACTTTCGATTTGAAAGTAAGGCTGCACCGTGCTAAGCCTCATGTTGGAGAAACTGATTTGCTGAACTTCGGCTATGTCGCCGATGTTCATGCCTATTGTTCCGTGTAGTGTGGCATCGCCTCTGAATTGTCTCGTGCTGTTGTCGTAGCTGAGGCGAACGGATGAATTGGCATCGAGCCTCACACTTGCGAGCCTCCACAGGTCGAAGTTCATGCTGTCGGTAATGGCAACCGTTAGAGAATAGTTGTTGGGTAGCGAAAGCATGCCGGTGTATCTTAGCGGTGTTTCGCTTACGGGCAATAGGAGTTCTCCCGAAAATTCGCCTCTAATCAATTGGTTTCGGTCAAATTCGAGCAACAAATTATCCATGGACAGAGGCCAGCCTGTGCTTGTGCTATCCTGATTTAAACTAAACACCGGCGAAGCACTCAATGTACCGCTAAACCCACGCCTATCTATCAAAAAGTTACTGCCTCGAATAGTTGTGGAAGAGCCATGACGTCCTGTCAATGAACTTGGCAGGCTTACCGAAAGTTCTCGAATATATACGCCTTTCCAGAGATTTCGAAGCTCAGCAGTAGGGTATTCTATAAGATAACTTTGAGGAAATACCACATTAGGCGATGAGCGGGTTTCGCTCAGGTCTATCACGGCATTTTGTACATGAAACACCCAATCGTTCAGTCCCGGAATTTCGAAAGGAGGAATGGAAATATCCACCAAAATATCGTTCCAATCTGCTACTGTAGTATGGAACTGTGTTGTAACCTTCCCTGTGCCGCCTCCGGCGGGTCTGAGGATTCTTTCGGAAAAAGCGATTTCTGCGGAGAGGGTTAGTTCTTTGAAGCCGTAGCAGTTGACAGTGGCTCTTGTTGGAGATGTGCCTACAGCCCCTTCGTGTCCTAACCCACCTAAAAGAGTAATAGAAACATCTTGTCCGAGATTGAAAGTATAAGGAGCCAAAAGAGCCAACGAAATATCTCCGGCAAAGCCACCGGCTTGAGTTAGAGGAATACCACTCGCTCCGAAAAAGATAACATCGCTTCCGGGCTCTTGTCCACCTATTTGTATGCGCAGATAAACATCACTTTCGAAGTCGCCACGACTATTGAGCCTCACTTGACTGACAGCCATAACATATTGCACATTGCCAATCGTACGAACCGTAGCTATAGGCATTTCGATCGACTCTATGCCGAGCATAACAGCAATCAAACGGTTCTCTGCCAAAATCCCTTCAATCATAGAATTGATCGAATCCAACTTGGCTTGGCTCTGCGAAACAAGCGTAGAAAGCAGAAAAAAAACAATGAATATGGTTTTGATAATCTTCATAAAGACGAATGTGGTTTACTGTTTTTTTGGCATTGTAAAGATAGTGATTTTTTTTGGATTATGCAACTTTTTTGTGATTTTTATTTTGTTTGCAAATGTCATGAGAATAGCGGGATTTGTCTTTTGTTTTCATTTCTCTGGATTATTCTTTTCTTTTCCCTCTAAAAGTGTCATGCCTTCGATTATCCTAAAAACACTGGCAACCGCAGCAAGTATTCCCAAACAAATGAAAAAGATACTTGCTCCTATTCCTCTGCGAAAGGGAATAATAATTTCGTCTTCTACTATCAGTTTTCGTATGCGACGGTCTTTATTATACCAAATCACGGCTCTTTTTCCAACAACTGCTTTTTCTTGCAATATAGCAAAATAATTTTTTGAAAAACTACGATACGAAATTCTTTCTTTCGTATCTAAACGAATGCTGTACGTGGAATTATTCCATCCTAAAGCACTTGTGATTTCCCCTTCAATTTTAGGATATCGGTTTTCTTGTCTTATCAAATTTATTGATAGTGTCGAAATCATTATCAATGCACAACAAAGTGCAAACCATGACATTAAGTAAGGAGCAGCGTAAGACATTGATTTGTTTTCCATTTTCACTATTATTTTACTGCTTGTTGTTTTCTATTTCTTCTATGAGTTCTCTCAATTCGTCAAATAATTCAATTGTTAAATTCTCTCTTAAGAATTGTCTGTGAGTATTAAATGCAAATACTAGAGCATTGAATACGCTTCTGTCATAGCTTATGAGTGTTACAATATTATGTGCAAAACTGATATTATTCCACACAGCTAAGAAGTCATTCGCTCTATCGTTGTTAATCAATGCTCTATTTATTTCATCATTTAATCGTACAAGATTTATTGTCGAATTTACAACGGTTACTGTTCTCGATGCAGCAAAAACAAGCCTCAAAGCGGTAGCAGCGTATCTAAATTCTGAGAAAGGCACAGCCACTAAAACAGCCAAGTTAACGGCAGCACTAATGACTCTATCTTGTTGTCGTCTATGAAAATCCGTAACCAACCAATCAAAATAAAATGCAGGTATGTAAACAACGTTTCCTCTTTCAAATGGGGCTAAATCTGTAACTATTCGCACGCGTATCAAGTCGGTCATATTCACTGTTTCATCATACAGTTGTACGCTCCCGACAACGCCATCTATTTGGTCAGTGGTATGCCGATATCTTAATATATCAATACTTCCTCTTATCCTTAATGAGTTTCCATTGACAATACTCAACGAATTGTGTACTCCACTTTCAGCAAGCGTATATCCTCCTCGAACATTTGTGCTTGTAGCTCCATACGACCTGCGCCATATAAATGTTTCTCTTTCTGAAGCTTTCGTTCTTCTATCATCTATATCATCTTGTTTCAGATAAGCAATTACAGATGCTATCATAAAGTCGTTGTATATGCTTGGATTATTACTCATACTGCCTTTCAACAATTCAAATGTATTGCTTCTCGACAGTCTTGAAAATAAATCACTTACTTGGTCTTTCGGAACATTTTCCATAACACGGACCGCCAGCAGATCAAAGTCTCGTCCTTGATTATTCGCGATTCTGTTAAGTAACCTTATTCTCTGTTCATTACTTATTTCCAATAAAGCCTCATCAGGCAAAGCACTCAGACTTAAGAATCTTCCTGCCACTATCATATTATCTATACCTGCCAACCAAGCTTCTCGACTTTGGCATAAAATATAGTCTTTTAAGCTTAAATGTTGAGAGTTCCTCATACTCGTTTCTACTTCTACATGAAGGAGTATACTGTCTGAATCAAATCTGAGTCTCATGCGATTATCTGCTGTCCTTCCACGATCATCAAAACCGGCAGACTGTGGATTAATCGTCGGTCTATTTTGATTTGATCGTACAATTATTTGCTCATATAGGTTATTATCTCCAAGAACTATATTCCTAGCTCTCACACCAGGGGAAGCCCCAAGATTAAAGGTTACTGTTCGATTAAAAGCATAGCCAAATCGCAAAGCTTCTATGGCTTGTCTGACGATTTGTGCGTCTCTATTAATTATCGCCATCGCATCCTCATCCCTCTCAAACACCCTCATCACAATCCCCGGCGCAAACATCAAATCCCACTGCCACTTCGCCAAATGTGTGCCAAGCGAATAATCCATTAAGTTATGAGGCAAAGCGTTTTGTGCCAAACCATAAGCATTATCAAACGTGTGCCGAAGTTGGAACATACCATGTCCCAGTTCGTGTGCAATAATTATCCCCAAAGTTCGAGCATCCATACCTCTGCTAAAGATATAGCCCATCTGCTCGCCTCGTGGCATAAATCCGCTTTGGTCACGGTCGTTATTTTCTTCGTCAAATATAAACAAATAGGCGGCTTCGCTGTCAAAATCATCGCCCAAAGTCTCCAAAAACACACTCTGAAACAGCCTCATTGCAGGCGTGTAAGCCGCAAACAAACCACTTCGCCGTTCAAAGAAATCCATATCGCCATCAAACTCAAAATTCTCGGCTTTGTCCACCTGCCAAGAAATGCCGAGGGGACCATAGATTTCATCCAGCATTCTTGCAACAGCATCTGCATCAATCGTTGCTCCATTTACAGGCACCAAAACAACTCTTGGTGTTTTCGGTCTGTAAGTTACTACATTGATTTTACCCAATGTAACCATTTCGCCATCAAGTTCATAAACGGCAAACACCTCTTGTGCATCGTTTTCTCGTCCGCCCAAAAGCGTAAGTTCGAACGTATTTTCTGAGATTCTTCTCGGCGTAAACGACACGCCTTGCGGAGTGATAAAACGAACAGAATCGGGATTTATTCTACTGTCTCTGAGGTTCATTGTGGCAATCACTTTGTCGCTTTCGCCCTGTGGTATGGCTTTGAAAGGTGGTCTGTAGCCGTTCATGTCCTCGTACACTGCACTAATCAACAGCGATGTGGCATACACCTCGTTCCATTCATCAAAAGGAAATCTCGACTCTTCAGCTCGTGCAAACGTTACGGTTCCTGTGGTTGTGGGTTGCATCGTGCGAGGCGGGTTGTCGGAATGCGACTGTCTTTGTCCGACTTCTGTGATTTGTCCTTGTTCGTTTACAACAAACAGTGTGCCGTTGCCGTCAGTGATTGTGGTTGGCAGGCTTTCTACGTTGGGAATGGTTACGGTTGTGCCATCTTCTGTTCTGATGGTTAGTGTGCCTGTGTTGGGGTTGTAGGTTGCTGTGCTGTTGCCTGACAGGTCGTTGCCTGTTTGGTGTTGGGTTGTGGTTTCGCCGGTTATCACTCTGCCAACGCCGCCGCCACCTTCAATAATCCTGTCCAAATCCAACGTAAATCTGCCATCACTGCTGCTCCTCGAAATCAACTCTCCCGATATCCATTGCATCGCATCATCCACCTGCAAGTCCTGAAAGGTCATTATCAAATTCGCATTGAAAAAGTTGAAAAATACCGTACCGTAACCTCTGTAGGGTCCCGTTCCGCTGGATTCCATTATTCTCAACTCTGAGTTTTGTGGCAAACGTACAACATCACCTCGCCGCAGCGGTCTTCCAAGCGGTACGCCGGTATTGACAAGCGGAGGAGTGGCATCTATTGCTCCACACTCAAAAAGCGGCGGCAGAGCAGGCGGAGTAGTAAACGTCCGAATCGCAGTCCAGTTGCTATGCTCAAAAGCACAATAAGCCATCATCTGATATTGATAACCTTGCTCGGGACGAAGCTCGGTAACAAGCATCGGGTTTTGATCGCTTCCTACGTAATGCCAAAAAGAACCTGCTTGGTCTAATCTTCGCCTGAAACGAACACGCTCATAAAGCGGATGATCCATATAATGCACCCAAACTGAAAACTGATTTATAGGCTCAACTCTGACGTTGCGAACCTCAGGACAACGCTGTGAAAACGTGAACCATTGCGTAGGCGTGTAGCCGTTGTTTTTGAACATCGACATGCCTTCGTCAGGTCCTCGCAAACGGGCTTGTACACGATAAGCATACGTAAAGCCCAATCGCAACGGCGGATGTGCGTGATTGAAAACAAACGAAGTTGCCATCGTTGTAGTTTCAAAAAATGGCACTAACGTTGCCTGCATCACCTGCTCGGGGTTCATTCCCGGCGGGACTTCTACAATCTGCAACTTGTATTCAGTCAACATGCCCGGCCCATGATGTCGGGGAGCCCATTGGAAAACGACATGCTGCAGTCCGCTTTCGGGCAGGTGTATTGTTGCGTTTTGTTGGGGTAAATTAATCAGAGGCACATCGTGCTGAACGATGTGCACATGTGCAGCGACTTCGCTACCCCTGGAAACATGCACACCTGTTCGGGCTTCGTACACTTCAAACCAAATTCTGTAACGCCCCTCCGGAACGGTTGCATTGTTGCGATACAACTGTTGGGGCATGTTGGTAAACTCCAGATTCTGTTCTAAAAAATATACTCGCAAATCTTCGTTGGTCAATCGCAACGGGACACCCGGAGTGAGTGTATATACCGGAGTTGCAGCGCCTCTTCGGGTTTGCATGGCGTGGGTAAAACTTTCCATTCGCAGGCGTAATCTTACCTGTCCATCAGTTTGGGTCAAATCACGCAGGGTGATGGTTACGATAAATTTATCTCTATCCGAACGCAGGTTTTCCAGCATGTGTATGCTGTAAGGGGGTAACACGGTTGTTGTTGTGGTTACCGGGGCGTTTTGAGCGAAAACGGCGGCGGATAGCGCCAGAAGTAGGGCTAATGCGTAAAGTTTGATGTTCAATGTGAGGGTGTATTGGTTTGGCTATTTTAAAAACGAATTATGTTCTACAATTTTTTTATGCTGCAAAGGTAGTGAATACTTTTGAATTATGCAAGTTTTTTTTGTGATTTTTTTGGCTTGGTAATTCAAAAAAAACATTTCCACACAGGCACAACTTCTATATCTTTTCCATGCTGTTCTTGATTGTAGGTTATAATTGTTTTTTTGCTTAGCTTAACCTCTTTCTCTATGCTGTCAAATCCGCTAAATTCTCGCTTGCTGTTTTCAGGCGTTAACTCATAACAAACCTGGATAGCCTCATACTCAAAGCCTTTTTTTACAACAAAATCACACTCGCCAACACTATTTGCAAATGTAATTTCATCGTATTGCTGCTTTTGCAATTCGTTGAAAATAAAATTTTCCAAAAGTTTTGCCTTGTTGTCCCAAAAACGATAAGAAACAGCATTTATGATTCCATTGTCAGCAACATATAATTTGTGGCTATTGCGAACGTTTTCCTTCAATGAAAAAGAAAAATTAGAAACATCGTCAAGAATATAACTGTCGTCAAGTATGTTAATGTATTTTTTTGCCGTGTTTTCGTTTGTCCCGACCGCTGTTGCCAAACTTTTGTAAGAAAACACCGCACCGATGTTAGAAATGGCATAAAGTAACAGCTTCTTAAACGTTGCAACATCTGCGATTTGATAGCGCGAAATACAATCTTTCATCACAATTGAATCGAAATAGCTATTCAGCAGGCTTGCTTTAATCTCTTTATTTTTGCTTGAGACTATTTCGGGAAAGCAACCCCATTCCAAGCACATGTCAAGCTGCTGAACTACTTTTGGAGTATGATTTACAAGGTCAAAATAGCTATAAATACCGCTATGTCTGAGAATTTCGTTGAACGAGTACGGAAATACAGCATTAGCCAAATATCTGCCTGACAGAAAAGAAGAGTATTCATTTTGCAAAAAAGAAGAGTTTGATCCGGTAACAAATATCTTTTTGAATGTTTCAGTATCGTAGACACTTTTTACAAAAATTTCCCAATCCTTAACAACTTGCACTTCATCTAAAAACAAATACTCTACCTTCTCGCCGGTTATTTTTTCTGCCGTTTCAACGAGTTTGTAGAGTGAAGCAGGGTTATCCCATATCTCAAAAAACAGTGGATTGTCTAAGTTTAGTTTTAAAATAGATTTTGGCTTATTTTCTTTTATGAGCTCGTTTATAAGCATCGCAAAAAGAGAAGATTTACCACTTCGTCTAATCCCTGTGAGTATCTGAATGTGTTTTGTTTGAAGATTAGTCTTCAATGCTTCAAATACAGTTCGTTGTTGCAGGTTTTGGTATTTTTTTCCTGTCCAATGCGGGTTTTGGTTGATTATGGTCTGTTCCATATCTAAAAAATTTAACTCTTGATTTTTTTGCAAAGATACGGAAATTTTTCGAAATACAATTCGAAAAATCCGTGTTTTTGCCGAATTGCATTTCGTCAAACATCTCGTAATTTTAAAGGGTATTGCTAAAAGTTGGACTTCCTAACAAATTCCGTACACAAAGAACAGGGTCAAACAAAAAATTGGAAATTCCACGTTCGGCGTAGGCTGCAACAAGGATATTCAGCGGCGATTCCATCGCCGTCTAACGGCTTACCTGCATCCTTTGCCGAACGGGAGTTACAAAAATGACAATAGTCATAAATGACAATAACAAGATACTTTTTTCATAATAACCGCCCCATATTTCCTAATTTTTTCGTACCTTTGCATAATGAAATCTTCCGAAAAGCTCGATATACTTGGTGCGAAAGCCCACAATTTACAAAATATAGACGTTTCCATTCCTCGCGACAAACTCGTTGTGATTACAGGTTTGAGCGGAAGCGGAAAATCCTCTTTGGCATTTGATACTATTTATGCCGAAGGACAGCGGCGCTACATGGAAACATTTTCGGCATACGCACGGCAGTTTATCGGAAATCTGGAACGTCCGGAAGTGGATAAAATCAACGGACTTAGCCCGGTAATTTCGATTGAGCAGAAAACCGTCGGGCGAAATCCACGCTCGACCGTGGGAACAATCACGGAAGTGTACGATTTTCTGCGATTGCTCTACGCCCGTGTGGCAGACGCATATTCGTACAACACGGGCGAGAAAATGGTAAAATATACCGAAACCCAAATCGTGGATTTACTGCTCGAAACATATAAAAATAAGGACATTATCATTCTTTCGCCGGTAGTGAAAGGTAGAAAAGGGCACTATCGGGAGAACTTTGAACAAATGCGACGTTTGGGATTTTTAAAAGCACGTGTGGACGGAAAAATCGTGGATATCGAACCCGGAATGATGCTTGACCGTTACAAAACGCACGATATTGAAATGGTAATCGATAAAATCGTAGTAAACAACACGAGCAAAACCCGTGTTATGCAATCCGTGCAAACAGCGATGAAACAAGGCAAAGGCGTGATTGGTGTCTTGGATGCAAGCAACGATTCCTATAAGCATTTTAGTAAGCATTTGATGTGCCCGACTACCGGAATCTCCTACGATGAGCCGGAGCCAAACACGTTTTCGTTTAATTCGCCTTATGGGGCTTGTCCGCGTTGCAACGGGCTCGGCGAAATCACTGAGATTGCGATGAATAAAGTAATTCCAAACGATAAGCTCAGCATTCGAAAAGGTGGAATTACGCCTATTGGCGAATATAAAGACAACTGGATTTTCAACAAAGTTGAAACGATCGGGAAACGCTACAATTTCAATTTGGATACACCGATAAAAAATATTTCGGAAGAGGCAATGAACGCCATACTTTACGGCTCGAATGAAGTGGTTTATCAAAAAAACGAATACTTGGGCGTAACCACAAAATTGGATTTGGAATTTCAAGGAATTATCAATTTCATCAAGTCACATCAAGGCGAAGATAATGCTGCAATTCAAAAATGGATCGGTCATTTTACCAATCAAGTTGAATGTCCGGAATGTCATGGAGCACGTCTGAAACAAGAGACTTTGCAATTCAAAATTCGTGATAAAAATATCGCTGAATTAGCAAATATGGACTTAGTTCAGCTGCACGATTGGATTGCAGAAACCGACAAAAAAATCGAACCAAGAAAACAAAAAATAGCTTACGAAATCATTCGTGAAATCCGCACACGAATCGGGTTTTTGTTAGATGTGGGCATTGAATATTTGACACTGAATCGTTCTGCTGGAAGCCTTTCCGGTGGTGAGTCTCAGCGTATTCGTTTGGCAACACAAATTGGGTCTAAATTAGTTGGTGTGTTGTATATTTTGGACGAGCCGAGTATCGGGTTGCATCAACGCGATAATTTGCGACTAATAAAAGCACTGAAAGAGTTGCGAGATGTCGGCAATTCCGTGATTGTTGTAGAGCACGACAAAGATATGATTCTTGCTGCAGATCATGTGATTGATATGGGACCGGGAGCCGGTATCAACGGTGGGAAAATTGTGTTCCAAGGAAAAATTATGGGTGACGGGGTACGGGGTACGGGGTACGAGGTGGCTTCTAATGAAACCGTCATTCCCGCGAAGGCGGGAATCCCCCAATACAAGGGAGCGGCAAATAACCAGGAGATTCCCGCTTTCGCAGGAATGACAACCCCGCAACCACAATCGTTAACGCTCGAGTATTTGCTTGGAAAGCGAGAGATTGCAACACCAAAAAATCGTCGCAAAGGAACCGGAAAAACGATTGTTTTGAAAGGTGCAACGGGACATAATTTGAAAAATGTAACTCTCGAACTGCCTTTAGGCATGATGGTTTGCGTAACAGGTGTTTCCGGAAGTGGAAAATCTTCGCTCATCAACGAAACCTTGCACCCGATTTTGAGTAAATACTTTTACCGTTCGGAAAAAAAAGCATTGCCTTACAAAAGCATCGAAGGTTTAGAGAATATCGACAAAGTCATTGAAATCGACCAGTCGCCGATTGGTCGTACGCCTCGCTCAAATCCTGCGACTTACATTGGCGTTTTCGATGATATTCGTAAACTTTATGCTTCTTTGCCCGATGCAAAAATTCGTGGCTATCTGCCGGGAAGATTTTCGTTTAATGTGAAAGGCGGACGTTGTGAAGAGTGTGGTGGCGCGGGTGTGAAAGTGATTGAAATGAATTTTTTACCTGCTGTTCACGTGCATTGTGAAGCCTGCAACGGAAAACGCTACAATCGCGAAACTCTTGAGGTGCGCTACAAAGGACGCTCAATCAACGATGTACTCAATATGAACATTGATCAAGCCGTTGAGTTTTTTGAAAATATTCCGCATATTCTACGTCGAATAAAAACTTTGCAGGATGTAGGCTTGGGCTATATTACGCTTGGTCAGCAATCAACTACACTTTCCGGCGGAGAGGCTCAGCGTGTAAAATTGGCTTCGGAATTATCGAAAAAAGACACCGGACAAACACTTTACATTCTCGACGAACCCACGACAGGGCTGCATTTTGAAGATGTTCGCGTACTCATGAATGTGCTAAACAAATTAGTCAACAGAGGCAACACAGTCTTGATTATTGAACATAATATGGACGTGATAAAATTAGCCGATTATATCATTGACATTGGTCCTGAAGGCGGTGCCGAAGGTGGGAAAATTATTGCCACAGGAACACCGGAAGAGATTGTAAAAATCAAGGATAGTTACACGGGATTTTATTTGAAGAGTAGTTTGTAAAATCTCATTTCGATTTTTTTGAGATTTAACATTTTTTAAGGATTTTTAACACTTTTTAGGTTTTTTATTCGGATTTTTTGTCGTAATTTTGCAAATCAAACAAAAACTACAAGCAAAAAAAACAATAAGCCACTTGAAACAAATTGAAGATCAGTATGTGGTCACAATTTGTGACCACATATTAAAATCACAAGATTATGGAAACAAGCATTCAAACTATCGAAACCTCTACCGCTCAACCCATTTTTCAAAAGATCTATGAAGTTAGAAATCAGCGTGTTATGCTTGATTATGACCTTGCAGAACTTTACGGAGTAGAAACAAGGGTGCTAAATCAAGCGGTACGCAGAAACATTAATGCATTTCCAAGCGATTTTATGTTTCCGCTAACGACACTCGAAAAGGAAATGATGTCATCACAAATTGTGATGACATCACCTAAAAAAAGGCCTAAAAAGTCTCTTGTTCTTGCATTTACAGAACATGGAATTTTAATGTTGGCGAACGTTTTGCGAAGCACAAGAGCAAGAGAAATGAGCATCTTTATTGTTCGTGCTTTTGTTGTATTGAGAAATTTTGCATTAACTCATCAGGAACTTACTTTGCGAATAAAGGAACTCGAAAACAAATACGATGTTCAATTCAAGGACATTCACGAGGCTCTAACTTATTTATTGGAAAAAGACAAGCAAAATACAGTTCAAAGTCAACGTCGTCCTATTGGTTTTAACGTGTGACATGGCTTTTAGAAGTTGCAAAAAAAATGAACATGAAAATGTATTTTTACACCCTACGGATATTCGCTCCAAGTGCATTCAAACGTGTATCAATATTTTGGTAGCCTCGATCAATTTGTTCAATATGGTCAATTGTACTTTTGCCTTCGGCAGAAAGTGCTGCGATGAGCATTGCCATACCGGCACGAATATCAGGCGAAGCCATGTGTGCACCACGTAGCGGAATTTCGTGATTGAGCCCGATAACCGTTGCACGGTGCGGATCACAAAGCGTAATTTGTGCACCCATATCAATCAACTTATCGACAAAAAACAAACGACTTTCAAACATTTTTTGATGAATCAAAACCGAGCCTTTAGCTTGTGTCGCAGTAACCAACGCAATACTGATTAAGTCGGGTGTAAAACCCGGCCAAGGTGCGTCCGAAATGGTCAGCATAGAGCCGTTCATAAAGCGCTCAATTTCGTGGTTTTCCTGTGAGGGAATAAAAATATCATCATTGCGCTTTTCCAACTTAATGCCTAAATTTCTGAAAACTTGCGGAATGATGCCGAGATGTTGCCACTTCACATCTTTTATGGTAATTTCGGATTTTGTCATTGCTGCTAAGCCAATAAATGAGCCGATTTCAATCATATCCGGGAGCATACGATGCGTTGTGCCGTTCAGTTTTTTCACACCTTCGATCGTCAAAAGATTTGAGCTAATTCCGGAAATTTTTGCACCCATGCGATTCAGCATTTCGCAAAGTTGAAGTAAATAGGGCTCGCAAGCGGCATTAAAAATTGTAGTTTTACCGTTCGCTAAAACCGCTGCCATTACGATATTTGCCGTTCCCGTGACAGAGGCTTCGTCAAGCAACATATAATCGCCTTTCAGCTCTTTTGCAGTAACTGTGAATGCGGATTTTTTATTGTCATAATTTACAGTTGCACCTAATTTTTCGAAACCGATAAAATGTGTATCCAATCTTCTGCGACCAATTTTATCTCCACCGGGTTGTGGCACAAAAGCCTTTCCAAATCTGGCTAAAAGAGGTCCGGCGGTCATAATACTGCCTCGAATTGAAGTCATCAATTTGAAAAACTCGACAGTATCCATAACATCTAAATTCAATGCATCTGCTTGAAACGAATAAATTCCTGTGCCAAGTTTTTCAACTTTACTGCCTAAAAGTCTCAGCAATTCGATAAGCTTATTGACATCTTGAATGTCCGGAATATTTTCCACAACCACTTTTTCAGAAGTCAGCAATGTGGCAGAAATAATTTGCAACGCCTCATTTTTTGCACCTTGCGGAACAATCTCGCCTTTCAAGCGATTTCCTCCTTGTATAATAAACGAGCTTTTCATTTTAGAGTTGTTGCTTTTTCTTCTTTTTCTTCTTTTTTTTCTTTTTGGCGTAGCCAATGTCAGGCAGTTCGGGAACGATATCCGTGTGCATGTCTGCTGTGTAAATAATTTTTCCGTCGGATAAAATCTGCAACTGGTCAGCAATCAAATGTTCGTCCAGTATGTTCTGATTCCACAGCATATAAGCACGTTTCATCTGAACAATCAACAGTCGCACCAAGGCAGTTTTTTCGCCTCCCTCCGGTAGTTCGGAAGCCTTTGCTACCATGCGTTGGAGGCTTCGTCCGTAATGCTTCAAGCGAATGCCGTTAGTCGGGTAGGGGACAATTGCAGGTTTTTTGTTCAACGTTTCTTGTGTTGGAATCGGATATGGCGAATCTATGTCCAGCTTGAAGCCCGACATTGCAAACAAATGATCGTAGAGTTGTTGTTCACGATCTTCTTTATTACCGCCATCTTGTTGGCAAAGTTGCGACATCACTCGAATAATCGATTGTGCCATATCATTACGTTTTTCACGATCTTCAATCGTGCAAACAAAGTCAATCATGTTTTGTACCGAACGCCCGTATTCACGAATAACTAATGGCGTGCGTATCGTGTTATATTCCATAAAATTGTTTAGTCGTTTAATTGTTTAGTCGTTGAGTTGTTTAGTCTTTTTACAATGCTACATGCCGTGCTTTCTTTTCTTCATAAATGTCAGAAATTTTGACTAAGATTCCAGTCTCTTCAACACCGCCAAAGCTTTTGTTAATGGCAGTTCCGAAAGTTTTCATTGTAGAGGATAGTTTGATGTAAGCACTAAATAACGGCGGGATATTTTCGCCCAGTTCGCGGATTTCTCTGTTGGCAGTCTTGAATGCCTCATCTAACGAAAGCCCTTTGAAACAGGCGTCTATCTCGTTCAAATCTGTAATTAAACTCACAGGATCAATCGGCGTTACCAACTTTTCCTCATCACAAAAATACAGATTCAGAAACCGCAACAAATAATCCCGAGCCGTAACATTGAAAGTCGGATACATTGTTACTTTTCCGAAAAAATAATCTACATCAGGATTTTTTACCACTAATGCTCCCAAGCCGTCCCAAAGATTATCAAGCGAAAATAAACCACTCCTTGAGGATTGATATTTTGGCTGAATAAATGAACGTCCGAGCTCGATTGTTTTTGGCAAATAATCTTGAATGAATTTCTGTGAAAAATGAAACATTTTCGCAGTTGAAATTTGCGGAACTCCGTTTGCAATAGGCGTTACGGATCCTTCCAAATAGCGATATCCTCCAATAATTTCGTCTTCATCGTTGTCCCAAACGATCAATTGACGATAGGGTACTTCACACAAATCGTAGTCGTCCAAATCCATTGATTTGCCGGTTCCACCACCTGCTTCACGAAAACTGATTTCACGTAAACGTCCGATCTCTCGCAAAACATTCGGTGCATCATGATGAGTTACCGAATAAATTTCACGATTTCCGTAGTTAGTTTTTCGCAAAAAATTATCAGAAGTCAGTTCGGATTTTAGAAGTGACCTATCTATTGGTGCAATGATTGTTTCCATAAATAATCAACAAAGATACGAAAAATAATCACAAATGACAAATTTTTCTGTCAAAATAGTTTTCGAATTGGGAACATCAGCCACTCCGTAAATTTGACAATAGCACCACGACTTTTCCAAACGTCGTATTTGAAAGGGATGCAATGTGCCTCGGTTTCTTGAAGATGCTCGGTCAACAGTTTGATAATATTTTGCTCTTTTCCTGAAATCATTATTTCGAATTGGTAGCGAAAACTGCGATAGTCAAAATTCGACGAGCCTACCGAAAATCGCTGACCATCCACCAACATGCACTTGGCATGAAGATTGTTTGGCGTGTAAAACAGAAGTTGTACGCCACTTTTATGCAATTGCCCCAGATATTTATTGCGGAGTAAATCCACAGATTGTACATCGGAATATTGAGGAATAAGTAGTTTAACGGTAACACCTCGTTTTTTTGCAGCATTTATGAGGGCACGCCTAATCATAAAACCCGGTAAAAAATAAGGCGTTTCGATAATAATTTCCGATTTTGCATTTTGAATCAAATGTATAAAATGATTTCTTACACTTTGATAACGGATCGACGGAGTATCTTGAATGATTCTAAAATCTTTGTAAACAACGGGCTTGATGCGTTCGAAGGGATCAATATCGTAAAATTTATGCTTCTCATAACTTTTCTCAAAGATTGTTCTGAAAACAGCTGCAAACCCGGCATTTTCAATTCGTAAATTTAGGTCTCTCCATGTATGGGAATAGCCTGTTATATTTGAACTTCCGAAGTAAGCAATACGATCATCAATGACTATCAATTTTCGATGATTTCTAGAATTATTTTTTAGAAAAGTGTTGATCAAAAACACCTTGATTTTTTTGAAAAATCGAACATCTCCACCATGCTCACTAATTCGCTTTGCCAAAGATTCGAATTGTCGACTTCCGTACGCATCTAAAAGTAGCCGAACTTCAACCCCTTGTTTACATTTTTCGATGAGAGCATCGGTCAGCTTTTCGCCTGTTTCATCATTGGAAATGCGGTACATTTCGATAAAGACAGAGTGTTTTGCACGGTCAATATCGTCCAAAATACTGTGAAGGAAATCTACGTTATTATCGAACAACTGGGTTTGCATGCCACAAAGATAGAAAAAATAAATAAATAATCCAAAAATTTGTTTATTTCATTTTTTTTTTGTAACTTTGCACTCCAAATTTTGATTTCTTATTGAAGTTTGTGTTCGGGATGTAGCGCAGCCCGGCTAGCGCACCTGCTTTGGGAGCAGGGGGTCCCAGGTTCGAATCCTGGTATCCCGACAGAGTAAAGAAAGCCTTTCTTAAGAAAGGCTTTCTCTGTTGAGAATGTACTTGCCAGTCTAAACTTTTCGCTCTCTTCTCAATTTAACCAACCATATCGGTAACGCTATCCCTTTGATAATCCCCGAAATCGCAATAGCCCACCACACACCTTCTATTCCCATCCATGAAGCAAAGATATAAGCCATCGGAATTCTGGCCAGATTAAAAATAATACTTATTACAGCAGGCGGCATTGTGCGTCCGGTTCCATTGAACATGCCTTGTGTAGTAAGCTCCAGCATCATAAATATCTGGTAAAAAGCAGCCACAAAAAGAAACTTTCCTCCGGCTGTTGCGGCGGCAGGCTCCGGAACAATTACACCGAAAATTTGCTCTCCGGCAAATAAAAACGCAAGTGTAACCAATATACCCAGTGTGAGCATAAGCCCTAACGTGTAACGATAAGCCATCCACGCCCGACTCATCTTTCCCGCTGCAAAGTTTTGTGCCACAAAAGCACCCAGTGCTGTTGAAAATCCTTGTGCTGTAATCCATGTTATACCTTCGATTTGCCCGCCGGCTGTTTTGGCTACAACCCCGAGATGTCCGCCGTAAATAGATGCAATACGAACCAAGTAGGAGTTTATAATTGCAAAAAACAACGTCATCATGGCTATCGGAAAGCCTAATCGCAAAATCCGCACAGTAACGCCACTTCGCAATCGAACAAAAAATGGAAATCTATTGAGAATGCCGTCGTGTCTGCGTAAGCGATAAACCAACAGAGAAAACACAACGCCTTGAGCAATAACTGTTGCAATGGCTGCACCTCTGATTCCCATTCCTTTGAAAATTCCATCGATACCGTAAATCAAAAGAGGATCAAATATAATGTTTAGTACCAATCCGGAACAAACCAGAAGCATTGGGATATTGCTTCGCCCTGCTCCGTTGTAAACGCCCACGAAATTCATCACCAGAAACGAAAAAGGCACCGACCACGAAACAATTCTTAAATACTCTACGGCATATGCCTGTGTGTAAGGCGAAAGTTTGAAAAACGACAAAACCCAATCAGCTGAAGAAAAAAGAAATACAGCCACCACAATTGAGATAATCAGGCTTAATGTCGTGGTATGTGATGCGAAAGCCTTTGCCACTCGATTTTTGCGTGCTCCGAGTGCTTGCCCGATGCTTACTTCGGCTGCCACTTTTGTAAACAAAGCAAACGAAGAAAACATCCACATCAACATACCTACCGCTCCAACGGCTGCCACCTGCTCACTACCCAAACGACCTATCCACGCCATATCGGTAAGATAGTAGAGCATTTGGACGAAGTTGGTCGTCATGATAGGCAATGCCAACTTGACTAACGGTCCGAAAATAGCACCGCGTGTAAAATCTTTTGCTCCTGTCGTCATTTCAGGCACAAAGATACGAATTTTTCATTAATATTAATGAAAATTATGCAAACCAGCTTCGCGTGCCCAACGATTGGCTTGTTGGATTTCTTCGCGTGTAGTTCTGCGAGCGAGCTCTCTAAATTCCCTTGCCCTAAACTCCGGTCTGTACTGCCCCATGATATTAACGTGGGTGTCTGTCCCGAGTTCATCGGCAACCCAGCGAACAAACTGGTCGGTTCCGGCGGCATTATACGGCAAAACAAGATGTCGGATAAGAAGTCCGCGATAGGCAACGCCACGGTGTAAACTTAGCGTCCCAACTTGTCGGTGCATTTCTCTAACCGCATTCATTGTGTGATATGGAACATCGGGTGCATCTTCCGTAAAACGTGCAGCTAACACAGGATCCATAAACTTGAAATCAGGCAAATAAATATCCATGACTCCGTCTAACAATTGGATCATATCCAACGAATCGTAACCTCCTGAATTGAAGACTAATGGCGTGTTCAATCCGCCGTTGATAGCAATCCGGAGTGCTTTTATAATGTGCGGCACGACGTGTGTCGGTGTTACAAAATTGATGTTCGGACAGCCCATACGCTGAAGTGTGAGCATGGCATTAGCAAGTTCGGTATGATTGCTCAATCTTCCGGCACCTTTGTGTGCAATTTCCCAATTTTGACAAAACGCACAAAGTAAATTGCAGTTAGCAAAAAAGATTGTTCCCGAACCCCGTGTGCCAACAAGTGGACGTTCTTCGCCCGGATGCGGACCAAACGATGATACCCTGAACTCATCGGCAATACTACACGCACCACGTTGTCCGGCAAGTCGGTTTACATGACACAAGCGTGGGCAGAGGTCACATTTTTCCATTTTTGCCCAAAGCGCACGTTCGCGTCTTTGAAGCTCTCCGCTGCGTTCTAATTCGAGATACCTTGGTGCTCGCGTGCGAGCTGTACTTCTTGTCGGGTTAAGAATATCCGGTGGTTCCTCAGCCTCAAGATTCGGTGTGCCTGCACGTGCAAAGCCACAGGCACTACATAGGTATCCGAGTGCTGCAACACCTGCTGTAGCGAGGCTGCCTTTGATGAATTTTCTTCGTGTAAGTTCTTTCATAATTTTGAGTTTTTATTGTCATTCTCGCGAAGGCGGGAATCCCCTTGTTGTGCTGTCTCCCGCTGGTGCTAGAAGGGTGTTTTATGGGTTATTTGTAACTATTTTATCGTTTGAAATTACGAAAATATGCTGATGATGTTTGATTTCCGTGCGAGACATTTGCATTTGCATATCGCTCCGCCATATTCTAAAATCCCATGCTGAATTTTCTGAAAAGATATTTTTCGAATATCCAACTACACTTTCAGGCGTGAATTTTAAGACAATATCGGCACTGTCGATGGTTGTTAATTCAATATGTATGCTGTCAAACGCCTGTAAAGCAAGCGTATGTGGCTTTATGCTTAAATCGGGAGTGAAAAATATGGTTTCATCCCAAGTGCTAGACAAATGGCTATTATAGGGGTATAGCCTAAAATTCGTATAGTTGGCTCCGCCACACCCAAAGCACTTCGTGTATAAATCGGCTCGTAACAATTCTTCTTTTGGGAAAACTATTACATGAATAGGGTTTTCTGTTCTGTTTTGAATCAGTATATCCAATTGTTCCGTTTCCCTTACACAAGAAACAAATCCCCCTGCTAGCATCAGCAAAACCACCGAAAGTGCCGTAATTCTTAAGATTGTTTTCATGGTTATGTTGTTTTTAATGAAAATTCCGTATCCCCGCCTCACGCGCCCAACGCACAGCCTGCTGATACTCCGCCCTCGTAGTTCGGCGATTTAACGGTGGAAATTCATTTGAGCGAAATGCAGGCCAAAATTGCCCCATGATGTTGACATGGGCATCTGTGCCAAGTTCTTCGGCAATCCAACGTGCAAAAAGATCTGCACCGCCATAATTTTCAGGTAAAACCAAATGGCGAACGACTACACCGTGTGATGCAAGTCCGTTCTGCTGAACGTGCAACGGACCCACCTGACGATACATTTCTTTAATCGCGTTTGCCGTATGATAGACGTAATCGGGTACGCCTTGCATCACACGAGCGGCACGATCCGAACATTGAAATTTGAAGTCCGGCTGATAGATATCGACAACTCCATCAAGCAATTTCACAACTTCGAGCGAGTCGTAACCCCCGGTATTATAACACAACGGTACATTCAATCCACGGGCAATAGCCAAACGCAAGGCAGTTATAAGATGCGGAACCAAATGTGTTGGTGTGATAAAACTGACGTTGTGAGTACCTCTGAGTTGCATACTGACCAACATATCGGCAAGCTGTTGATGACTTGTTAGGCGTCCATCACCTCGATGATTGATTTCCCAATTTTGACAAAAAATGCAGAGCATCGGACAGTTCGACAAAAACACAGAGCCAGAGCCACGTGTTCCTCCGATAGGACGTTCGTTGCCGAAGTCTGGTCCATGATTGGCAACTCTAAACGTGTCGGCAACACCGCAATAACCTATCTCGCCTGCCATTCGATTCACATGACACAAACGTGGACAAAGATCGCACCGCTCCATTTTTTTCCAAAGAATTTGTTCGCGTCGTGCAAGTTCACCGCTACGTTCCAGTTCTAAATATCGAGGTTGTCGCAAAATCTCGTTTCGCCTGCCACCACTGGTCGGATTGCCCTCGATAGTACTGCCATCGTTAGGGATTTGCGGACTGTTTGTACGTCCAAAGCCACACGCATAAAGTGCCGCAGCACCTGCCGCAGTGAGGCTACCTTTAATGAATTTTCTGCGTGTTACTTCTGTCATAGTAAAAATCGAGTTTTTGCAAATATACGATTTTTTTTTCAATTATGCAAGAATAATTGATACGAGATTCCTCGCTTTGCTCGGAATGACGGTGTATCAAGAAGGAAGGGAACGAGGCGGCTGAGGGATCCGTTTACCATTACTTCACACTTTTTTTTCAAAAAATTTGGTAGTTTCAAAAATTATTTGTAACTTTGTTGTGTCATAGTAAAATAGTACGCTAATACAATAGTCTACTATGATGCTAAAACACAAAACAAAAACAACAATAAAATGATTAACATTCAAAATCTTAACTTCCATTACAAAGCCAGCCAACCGGTGTATCTCGGCTTGAATATGGACTTAAAGCCTGGTAACATTTACGGATTATTGGGCGAAAACGGTGTCGGAAAAACGACTTTACTGAAGTTGATTTCAGGATTATTATTTCCGACCAAAGGCAATGTTTCGACATTCAGGTTCGAAGCCAAAAAACGTTATCCCGAAATGTTGGAAAAAATTTATTTCCTTCCGGAAGTTTACACGCTGCCGAAAGTGAAAATGAGCGAGTACGTCAAATTGTATGCGTCGTTTTATCCGAAATTCGACCATCAAAAATTGGCGGAATATGTTGATGTTTTTGGTCTTTCGAAAGCAAAAAAACTATCCGAGTTTTCGCACGGACAACAAAAAAAATGGCTGCTCGCCTTCGGATTAGCAACCAACACCGAACTGCTGCTCATGGACGAACCAACGAATGGTTTGGACATCCCATCAAAAGGCTTATTCCGCCAACTTTTAGCAGAAGCGGCAGACGAGCAAAAAACCATTATTATTTCTACACACCAAGTTCGCGATTTGGAAAATTTGATTGATCCAATTATTATTTTGGAACATAACCAAGTCCTTTTGAATAATTCAATCGAAGAAATCTCGCAAAAACTAAAATTTGTTGTGAGAGAAAACCAATCGGAACAAGCACTTTTTGCAGAGCAAGCCATTGGCGGAGTTCTTTGTGTAGAGCCGAATACGGACAACACCGAAAGCAAAGTCAATATCGAACTGCTGTTTAATGCAGCCGTCAATAATAAAGAGTTATTCAAAAAATTATTCATCTTGTAGCCTCCCCCTTAATCCCCCTCCAAAGGGGGAGAAGCCGTGTTCCCCGTTGGCGGGGGGCAGGGGGCGGAAAATCACAAATCACAAACCACAAATCTAAAATCATGAAAAATATATTTAACATAAAACGTTTTGGCAAGTTCTTTGCAATGGAACTTCGCCAGCATAGAAAGAACTATCTTATATTGCTTGCTATCGTTTCTGCCATTCCGACTTTTATGGTTGCCTACCGTGCATACGCAGGCAGACCGTTCACTGCTTTAGATTGGGAAAGTACAAGAAACATTGCAACGTTCCTAATCATGGTTACACCGTTTATTTTCTACAACTTTTTGTATCATCCTACGAAAGGTTTTACTTATGCAATGTTGCCGGCAAGCATTACGGAAAAATTTGCTTCTGCGTGGGCTCACTGCGTAATTGTACTACCGATTTTGTTGTATGCAACGGTATTTGCGACAACCTTCTTAACCAGTTTGCTTTTGGGCGTTGAGGCGTTTTATCAAAACCCCATAAACAGACCTTTCTTTGTTTATTTTTCGGCTGTTACCGTTCAATCACTTGCTTTTTGTGGTGTGTTTTGGTTTAAGCGTAAAAAAATCAGTAAAACAATTCTAACCATGATTCTCTTTGGACTGGGTATTGGACTTATTGGGACTATTGCTGTTAAAGCAATGGGGCAGGAAATGACTGAGGAAATCGGTGAGAGAATTATGGCGTTTTTTGCAAATAGAGAAGGTAGTCTCCGTGCTTTCGGTAGAGTTCTCAATACTGCTTTCCTAATAACACTCTGGACGCTCGCATTTTTCAAACTCCGTCGAACTCAAATATAAAAAGCCATGATTTACGAAACTGACAAGCCGTTATATCTGCAAATTGTCGATTACGCATGTGAGCAGATTTTACTGGGCATTTGGAAGCCCGAAGAACGTGTTCCTTCTGTTCGGGAGTTGAGTGTTACGCTGACAGTAAATCTGAATACTGTTGCGAGATCGTTTGACTTCTTACAAGATAAGCAAGTTCTTTTTCAAAAGCGAGGTATTGGATATTTCGTTGAAAAAGAAGGCCTAAAACGCATTCGCGATATGTACAAAATCGAATTTTTCCAAAAAGATCTGCCGAATTTGTTCAAAAAAATGCAGAAATTAAATGTTTCCATAGAGGAAATCGTCCTCGAATATAAAAAATGCAGCACGTAAATAGGTATAGAATCCCGTTAGGGATTCCCGCTCGGTAGAAAATGTTGAGACACGTCATAATATCGCATGCCGTTAGGTATGCGACCATATACAAGAGAGGTTGCATCCCCAACGGGATGCAGATTAGAGAGAGGACACATTTTCTACCGAGCGATGCATCCCTAACGGGATGCCACACTGTAACTTTTCGATGCGTACTTCGTCATATAACAAGCAAGGAACAATAATCACAAGAAAATATCACAACAATAATCACAAAACAATATTACAACACAAACTATGAAAAAACTATTTTTAACTTTAACAACAATCATCTTTGCGCTTTCCGCAAACAGTCAAGGTCTTGTAGGTACGTGGAATGGCACGCTTTCCGTTCAAGGTCACAATTTAAGAATCGTATTTAACATCACCAAAGATGGCGACACGTACAGTGCCACAATGGATAGTCCCGATCAAGGAGCAACTGGGCTTCCTGTGACTTCTATCACGCTTGAGGACAACAGAGTCCGAATGTCAATCAGTATTCCCAACGCACCTCCGGCAGAGTATATCGGCGAATTGAGCGAAAATACAATAACGGGAACTTTTAGGCAAATGGGAATGACTTTTCCATTGAATTTGGCACGTGCCGGAGCTGAAGAAGGCAGTACGAGAGGTTTTCTACGGGGTCGATTGTTCGATTCGCAAACAAGAGAGCCATTGATGTTTGCAAGTGTGGCACTGCTTGCAGATGCTGACAGCAGTTTGCTAACCGGCGTTATTACCGATGAAGACGGGCGTTTTTTGTTGGAGAATTTACGTTATGGACACTATCGTTTGCGAGTTTCTAATGTGGGTTATCATACCTTTGTGAGCGAAACTATCGAATTGCGACGAGGAAATAATCGCTTAGATATGGGCTCGTTTTTTATCAATCCGAGTACCATCGAACTTGCAGGCGTTGAGATTATTGCGGCAGTTCCGCTTCTTGAGCAGCGTGCCGGACGGTTGGTGTTCAATGTGTCCGAATCCACGACAAGTGTTGGCGATAATGCGTTGGAAACCTTACGGAAGTTTCCGGGTGTTACCGTTGATAATGACGATAATATCTTATTAAACGGGCAACCGGTTTTGGTAATGATTGATAATCGTGAAACACATTTGTCGGGTGACCAATTGGCAAATTTGTTACGCACGATGCCGGCAGAGCAAATCGGCAGTATTGAAGGGCTCGATAATCCGGGTGCAAGATTTTCAGCAGAAGGTATTGCCGGAATTTTGAATATCCGAACGAGACGCACGAGAATGATTGGATATAGCGGAACGGTTTTTGCAGGAGCAGGTTACAACAGAGATTTTAGCCACAACCAAGGTTTTGATATCAATTTTAGAAATAACAGTATAACGGCATTTGCAAATCTCAGTCATTCCAGACGAAACGGTTCTGCAGGAATGGACGGTTTTACAGACTTTCCAAACGGTATGAGACGAGAAATAAACCGTGGCGAAGACAGACAAAGAGAGGAATGGTCATTTAGTAATCCACACCATTCTTTATCGGGACGAGCAGGTATTGATTATCATATCAACACCCGAAATATCTTGTCGTTTTCGTACAGATTTATGCAAGGCGGTAATATGAATGACGGAAATTTGTACAGCCGAATGATGGATAGTACGCGGACAGTTCTTTCGTCATTTTCTCAACATATCTACAATGATAATAATTGGGGTAACCATAATTTGAGTTTGAACTATCAACATATTTTTGATTCGGCAAATCAACGCCAATTTTTTATTGATGCAAGTTGGGTAAGAAATTATCTCAGAGGTGGAGGATATCTTGAAATGGTCAATCGTTCTGGCGATTTTGGAGCTATTACCGGCATAGAACCTCAAAATTTGAATGTACGTTTGCCTTCTGATATTTTTTCTGCACGCTTTGATTTGGAACTTCCCATAAATCGTGAAACCCGCATCGAAACAGGTGTAAGATACAGTTTTGTGAACAATGACAATAATCAAATATTCCTTGTTGAAGGAGATACGAATTGGGGTATGACGAATCGTTATATTTATTCCGAACATATTTCAGCGGCTTATGTGCAAATCAATCACACATTTTCGCCAAGATTGAGCATTGAAGCGGGATTGAGATTTGAGCATACGGCTTTGAGCGGAGATTTGAGAAGAAATCTTAGAACGAGCGATAGCGTT
>Ga0123355_10000598_pt1 | contig 48667 bp, 47 predicted proteins | sample TergutEmb28metaG_3_FD_89872 | JGI IMG/M metagenome (GOLD analysis project Ga0123355, IMG submission 89872) | Embiratermes neotenicus P1 segment gut microbial communities from Petit-Saut dam, French Guiana - Emb289 P1 | ecosystem: Host-associated > Arthropoda: Insects > Digestive system > Gut ...
CAATACTTCCCGGTAACCGTGGCACAAGTCAATGGTTAAGCATATGGAGGGACTCAAATGAAATATAAATTATTCGACCATGCAGATGTTATACGAAGCAAAAACTCCGGCCCATATGAGCTGACCTTTGACATAATCTTTAAAGAATATGAGATGTTCGAACGTTTTAGGGACGCGGATATAATGACACCGCAGGTCTTTGCTAAGCTGTACAAGATAAATGAAGCCGACATTACAGGCATCATAGCCTTCGCGCCCGCCAAGGCTATCAAGATTACTATAGTACGGCCACTAGCATCAGGTGACTTGGGCGAGCGCGATGTATACGGCGCTCAGCAACATGCGCCGCTATTGGGGTTTGAGTTTGACATATAATGCCTATCTGCAAGTATTTTTGCGATGTTTTGGGCATCTTCTACTTCTAGTGAGCGGTCACCGGCTAGGCTTTCTAGGTGGTGGGTAAGCTCATGATGCAGGGTATGCCTAAGCCTGTCTACAAATGCCTCTGCGTGCAAGTGCCCGTAGGCAATGGCTAATGAGCCGTGGTGGATGGTCACATAGCGGCCCAGGCCATATGGCTCTACGTGGTATTGGCCTAGGATTAGTAGGTCGTTTACGTCGTACATGACATCCGGTAACAGTATTACGCCACAGTTTAAACCTTTGTATATGCCCGAAGGCAAGGCTTGTATAAGATTGTCTAGGGCTTCTTGTGTTTCTTCGTAATTTAACATAAGGCCTAACCCAACACCGGTGTATCAATAAACTCCACTTCTGCTGGCCCTTGTAGCCCGTCTGTCTCAAACACAACCAACTCATTCTTGCCTGGTTTAAGCAGTGGTGCTGGGATATACAAGGTACGGGTAGGCCCAACCTCCCAGTACCGGCCCAGGTTAAAACCATTGATAAACGCAATACCCTTGCGGAAATTTTTCATGTCCAAAAATGTGTCACATGCGGTATCAATGTCAACCTCGCCTTTGTAAAACACCGGCGCGTCACAAGTGGCATCACCGCCGCTTGTTGGCGGCTTGTCCAGCGGCAAGCTATACATCTCCCAGCCATAAAGCGCATTGGTACCTATACGCACAGAGCCGGAAATCCCGCATGGGTAAGCCAAGTCGTGGCCGTAGTTTACCCGGCCCATGTTCTCTACCAATATATCTAGTTGGAAGCTGGTCTTGCCTGGGGCTGGCAGGGGTATTGTAAGGGTTTCTTTGGGGTTGTTGCGGTACAACACGCCAAGCTTTTCCCCACCTACCATAACAACTGCCCTATCACGCAATCCCGTAATTGAAAGCTTCATCTCATACCCTGCTTGTACAAGGTACTCCCTGGATACAAGCGGCATATCTACAGTTTTGCGGTACAACACATACCCATACTCTTGACCCAGTTCTTCCATAGACAGCGGGCTTGCGGCCTTAACTGGCTGGCCAAGCTGGTCCAATAATGGCAAGCGCTTATTAAGCGCTACTTTCCCGTATGCCTTTTTGGGGGAGTTGGCAACAGGTATGGCCGGGGCTGGGCCGAAGTATTTTTCTAGCACCGCTTTACAGGCGGTGTATGCAGGGGTTATATCCCCCGCTTCTGATAAAAGCGCGTGATAGTCATAGCTGGTGATAGTGGGCTGGTAGTTACCATCGTGGCAGTTGGCCCCATTCCAAAAACCAAAGTTTGTCCCACCATGGAACATATACATATTTACAGAGCCACCGTCTTTGACCATGTCCTCCAGCACTTTGGCTACATCTGCTGCATCTCTGGTATGGTGCTTGCCGCCCCAATGGTCAAACCACCCACACCAAAACTCACAACACATATCCGGCCCGTTTGGCTGGAACTGCCTAAGCACACCAAAGCCCTCCGCAGCCCTAGAGCCAAAGTTTGCAGTCATCCACATATCTGGCAGGGTGCCGCCGCCCATCATTTCTATATTGGGGCCATCAGATGTAAACAGTAGACAGTCCGCACCCAGCTCGCGCATCAGGTCTCGCAAGTATGCAAGATATTCTTTATCGCTGCCATAAGAACCGTATTCGTTTTCTACCTGCATGGCAAAAACCGGGCCGCCATTGGACTCAAGATACGGTGTAACCTTGGGTATAAGCACAGAGAACCAGTTCCTGACTTTTTCCAGATATGAAGGCCACATACAGCGCAGGCGCATGTTTCTGTCTTTGTTTAGCCAGCCTGGGAAACCGCCATATTCCCATTCTGCACAAATATAGGGGCCTGGGCGTACAATAACTTTAAGACCAAGTTTGCCCGCAAGCTCTATAAAACCAGGCAAATCGCCAAAGCCCTCGAACTGGAACTGGCCTTCTTTTGGCTCATGAAAATTCCAGGGGACATAGGTTTCTACTGTGTTGAAGCCGCAAGCCAGCAGCTTTTCTAGCCGGTCTTGCCAATAGTTTGGGTGGACACGGTAATAATGTATTGCGCCAGATAAGATGGGTACATCTTTGCCGTAAATTTTTTTGAAATTGGGAGTCATGATTCGTTCCTCTCGTTCAATATTGGATGTGCTTTATAAGACTTTTTCTGAAATTACCTTTGCGGCCAAAAAATCATAGGCATTAGTATGTTTTTTGGCCGCTTATTCGGTATTTCAGAAGAAGTCCATTGTATTAGATGGTTAATAAATGGTCAACAATCATCCAATTTTACTATGTTTCTGGGCAAACAAAATTTGACGACATATTACAATCATGTTACATTTTATTGCATTTATAGCGAAATAAATACAAAATGTTGGAGGAATCACATGAAACTACGCAGAGTTGCACTACTATTACTTATCGTGCTTATATGCATACCAAGCGTGATGGTGTTTGCTAGGCCTACACCCGCAAACCAACTCCATGCCGGCATGTTCCCGGTTGGCTCACGCCAGAGGGTAGAGTATGCAAGCGCCCTAAATGTACGCAGAGGCCCAGGAGTACGGTATACCGCCTTTAACCATCTAACCAGAGGTACACATGTTTATATTTTAGAATTTAGGGGTGGGTGGGCACGCGTCAACACCAACCACGGCGAAGGCTGGATCTTTACCGGCTACCTTTCACGCGACATGGCAGCAGCAGCACCTTTGACCGGGACGGGGACAACAACATCCACAGTGGCCCCTAGTGACCGTACACCGCAGCACCTTCTTAACGCGGATTTATTCCCCATTAACAGCCAGGCACAAGTCGCTTTTGCGTCCCATGTCAATATCCGCCGGGGCCCTGGCAATAATTATGCCGCATTTACACACTTGGCCAGGGGTACAAATATCACAATATTAGAGTATAGGCAGATGTGGGTACGGCTCGAGACCGCGCATGGGCAAGGCTGGATTTTTGCAGGTTTCTTGTCCAATAACGCCGTAACAGCCGCACGCGGAGGCGGCAGTGGTGGTGGCGGTGGCGGTGGCACAACCGCTCTTGGCACACGCACACCCCACGCACAATTAAGGGCAGAAAATTTCCAAAACGGCTCACAGCACACGGTAGATTATGCACATTTTCTAAACGTGCGGCGGGGGCCAAGCACAGGTTATACAGCCTTTACACACCTGGCCAGGGGTGCGGTTATTACCGTACTTGAGTATAGGGGTGGCTGGGTACGTATAAGCACCACCCACGGCGAAGGCTGGATATACGCCGCCTATCTGCGGAGGTAAGCTTGAGGGCATCGCATAAAAAAAGCAAAAGACAAATCCCTATTGCTTCAGCTATACTTGCGTTTTTGTTGTGTGCTTCTATTATTTTTGGCGGCATAGCTATTATTGTTGCCCGCGTCACGGCCACAAGCGATGACATAGGCCTCCACATAGACGGGAGATGGGAAATAGAATCGCCTACCCACAACAACGAACGCATTACATATGCGTTTGCTGGGGATTCCTTCTCTATGGTAACAGAAAGCATGATTTTTGATGCTGACGCTGAAATAATAGAAGACATACAGGCATATCATATGCTGTACTACGGGGCGGAAGTTGACGCGGATTATATGGGCGACGGGACGTTTCGCTTGCGGATATTTGCTGATGGGACCTTTGTCATAAACGGCGACATAATATTGATGGTAACCGGGGAAGGGCTGTCTAGGACACTCCCCTTTTACTGGATGGATGACGCAATCTTAATCAATGGTTATAGGTTTGTACGGGGGTAACGTATCGCGGGTTAACTCGAAAATATGATAGACTTCTTATGAAACTACCAAAGCGGCCAAAAACATAGGTATTAATATGTTTTTGGCCGCTTATTTCGTAAGAAGTTTATTTTTTAAACGTATTATACACAAGTTCAAAATTTGAAACCGTTGCAAAATTGCGCTCTGTTGTATGGAGCCTAAAACTGTCGCTGTTGAGTATTTCTACGCTACTACCCCAGCGGAAATGCACCTTTATACCTACGGTGCCACCATGGGTGTAAAAATGCCTGCCATCAACAATTTTTTCTGGTACGAAGGCTGGGTTGGCTTGTAAATTACCGGAGATGTTAATCTTCCAAAGGTCACAATAGTCGTTGGTTGGTATGCCCAAGAAATTGTCTGTTGTAAATGGCGCAACTAGGTAGAAGTTTGCGTAGTCATGGCCGCTGTCTATATCCTCTGTTAGTAGTGTTAGGCCTTGATAATCTTTTACATTGTGCTGGTGGATATATACCTGATGGAAGTTGGCGGTCAACAGGTCATTGCTTTGAGCTATATACATAACAAGGTTGCCGTTTTCGTGGGTAACCATAAGGAAATAGGGTAGCTCTGCACCATTTTGCATAATTTTGAAATTGCTTATGCCCAGTGCAGCGCAGTTGTTGTTCTTAACGCCGCGTAGTAGCCGCTTAAATTGTGGGCCGGCGCTGGTTTCTTCGCACGCAGGGTTAATATTTTTTAGGTCGTACAGTGCAACAATTGAGTTGTTATAGTCTGGCGTTTCTATCCCCATTGCAAGATAGTCGCCAATGATTTGGAAGCCGCCGGTATGATTAAAGTTTCTTGTATCACCAGTGAGTTCATAATGCGCATCGTAGTGGTGGCCTAGTATTTTTCCTTCTTCTGATACAACAAAATACCCAAACCGCCTGTTTTTGTCGCTGTTGTGGCTAACAATAAGATTTGAGCCGTATTTGCCAAAACCCTGCACATGACAAAACCACCCTCCCCCCGCCAATATAGGGCTGTCGAAGTCGCGGGGCAGCCTGTCGTTGCCTTTCATGGTGTGCTTGTCGCCACTGGCATTGATGCTGTTAAAGATTTGGTGCGGGTTGCGTATGGGAGTGTTGTGGCTGCTTCTTGGTACTGGCTCTGGCACAACCGGCGAGCAGTTACTGTATTGCAAAAGTACTATTGTGTGGCCGCCGTCTGGGCGTGTTTGGCAATCTATGGTTATGCCGTCATTGTTACTGGATACGCGGTATATATGGTTGTTTTCCCTATATCCTTCTGGCCGTGATGTCTCACGCATGAAAAAGTTTTGCATTGGGATGCAGCCAAAGTCTACAATCCCATCATTGTCAGACACAGCCACTGCTTTTACCTGGATAGATGGGTCATCTATTGCTGTGCCTTCGAGCCTGTATAGCGTAAACTCTACGCCCGCAACACCCTCGCCTTCGGGGTTTATTACATGGAATATGAATTTGGTTTTTCTAGGTTTGGGTGGCTGCGGGCAAGGGCCGCCACTTGCATCTAGGTTGTACGATGTGGCCCAATTAAACCACGTGTTGTCATGTATAGTCATAATAGTCTCCGTTCTAATACGCTCATTTATCTGGACTACAATAGCTCTTTGAAGGTACCCAAAGAGCTATTGGGTAAACAGGATGTCCTTATTGTTCCATTATATGCTGCACAAGCAGCTATGTTTACACACTTGGCTACAACACAGGTATCAATTTTATCGACATATTTCATTTGCTATATGGTATACTTTTAATAGAAGGAATAGGAGTTGTTAACGATGGACAAGAAATTTCTATCTCCCAAAAGTGATTTGATTTTCAAACTACTATTTGGGGACGAGCGAAGCAATGAAATATTAACGGCATTTCTTAAAGCCGTTCTTCGATTACCCAAAGAAGATTATGACGAAGTAATTATAGTGAACCCTTTTCTTCTCCAAGAATATGATGGTGATAAACTTGGTATACTTGACGTAAAAGTCAAGACAAAATCGAAAAAGGTTATTGATATCGAAATTCAAGTAAAACCCACAACGGAGATGAAAGAACGAGTATTGTTCTATTCATCCAAAATGATAACAGAACAAGTTGGCACTGGAGGAAAGTTTCAAAAAATCAAACGTGTTATTAGCATAATCATTACCGATTATGCGCTGATAGCCGAAAGCGAAAAATATCATCACCGTTTTACGCTATACGATTATGAAAACAATGTAGAATTCACAGACATTATCGAAGTGAACACACTGGAGTTGACTAAAGTTCCCCAAACAGAAGATGGCACAGAATTATGGAACTGGCTGAAATTTTTATCAGCCGAACGGGAGGAGGATTTGGACATGATTGCTGAAAAAAGCCCCCAAGTCAAAAAGGCTGTTGTTCGTCTGATGGAGCTATCAAAAGACGAAAAGACAAGAATGATGTATGAATCCCGCCAAAAATTAGAATGGGATTACCAAGCAAGAGAACGAGCGGCAGTTGTAGCTATTGCCAAAAACCTGTTAGCAATGAATATTCCTGTTGATAATATTATTTCTGCTACTGGTTTAACCAGTGATGAAATATATGAATTGCAAAATGCCGACTATTGATGTCGGCATTTTACTTTTCTACTGCTTCATATGATGCGCTTACAACGTCTTAATACATACTAGATACACGCCGCAAGCTAAACGACTTTGCCACAACGTCAATAGTCTCGATTAAGAGGGCAAAAAGTACAATAACCAGGAGTGCCAAGTTGGGCCGTGTGACAATGTTGTTAAAGTTTGAAAGCCAATAAAAAGCTTGAGTATCCATCAGCCTGTATGCATGGCCTACAAACTCGGGATTAAGTATTTCTACATTCCCAAATATAGTTATGGCAAATATCACTTGTACAACACATGATATTATTGTGACCGTCCCCAACCGCGTTGTGTACTGCCCTTCTACCAGCTTAAAAATTTCTACCCCTATCTCAAGTACAGTCCAAAGCAAGATGGGAAGCCACATACTACGTAAAGCCGCCGTATCAAAAACAGGTATCCAATTAAAGTCCAGGTATACGCGCATCACTTGTGGGAAACCAAGAAGTAAGGCCGTAAGCGATACAGATAGTATTATGTCAAAAATAGGCCCGTACGGTGACATTTTTAGTCTTGCCTCAGGGACTTGGGGCAGGTTGTATATTTCATCGTCTTTGAGGTCTACTTTCATATAATCCAATATCGCAAACACAACCGTTATCACCGCAAAGGCCTGCAACACACCGCCAACGGTAACCACTACAACCTGTATTGCATGCGCTGCAAAAGTCACATTTGCAAACCCTATGACAATATGCAATGAGTATTCGTCGCCCACCAGCAGCCCAATGGTTGTTAGCACGGTTAGTACCGCTGCAATAATGGGTAGTGCAATACGCAAGACACGCTTATACATAAGAAAGTACACGCCGCTTATCAAGGATTTGCGCTCGCTCCCGTAATATTTTAGGGCAAGCTCTTCTGGTGGGCCAAGCTCTGCAAGTACATCATGGATATCTTGTTCGCTTATTGGCTGGTTGCCGTACTCACGGTTGGGCGTGTTGGGCGGGTATTGGCTTAGGGGCCCTGGGGCACTATTGATATTGCGCTCGTTTAACATTTCTGTTATCAGGCTGTCTAGTTCCATCTCTACATCTGCGGCTATTTTTGTTGGCAAATGCCTTGTAACTGCGTAGATGTAGCGGTTCTTTAAATTATTTTCCATACCTATCTATCCTCCAAAATATTATTCATGTTGTGTACGGCTTCTTGCCAATGCTTTTTTAGCTCTGCTAGTACCTCTAGGCCAAAGTCTGTTGTGGCGTAGTATTTGCGCGGCTTTGCGCCGTCTGTTGTATTCCATGCGCTTTTAAGGAGCCCTTGTGACTCAAGCCGCCTTAGTAATGGGTAAAGGGTGTTGGCCTCTATGGGGATACCGGTTTGCGATAGTTCCGCTATCAGGTTGTAGCCATATGCAGATTGTCTTAGCTTTGCCAAAACACAGATGATTATTGTGCCCCTTCGCATTTCTTGTAAAAAGCCGGCCAACAGCTCATCATTCCTCAATATCGTCACCTCCGTCATATTGTTGCGCGTATTATAGTGTGCGCCACACGTTATGTCAAGATGTAAAATAATATGCGCCGTGCCTTTGTGCTTGTTTAAGGGATTTTGGGTTAGGGGCTTGGGTTTTGATGATACCGATAAAGGTTTTTTTCTGGCTTTACTGGCCTGTTGCCGCGCTTGACTTTACCAAATTGTGACACGTAAAAACTCGCCCCCGCAATAAAAACGACATATTTTCCTACTTAATTATGCCTATACTATAGCCAATTAAATGAGAAACAGTTCAGTCAGAGCTGAAATAGCGGACGCTTCAACGCTTTTTTTGCGACAGGCTGGACTGATTTCGAATTAATTGGCTATAGCCAATTAAATGAGAAACAGTTCAGTCAGAGCTGAAATAGCAGGTGACTATTACTACCAAAGACGGGGGAACACAATGACTCTTTACGCAGATTTATTATTTTTGGTCAACTTTATAATGAACGGCTTTGTATTACTGATAGCGTCCAAAGTCCTCCGCCAAAAAAGAAAAGCCCGCTGGCTTGTACTGGGCGGGTTTGTGATGGCGCTTTTGTATACATTAATCTTGGTAATAGAGCCACTGCGCTTTCTTAATATAGCGCTTGCCTCTGTAGTAATATTGGCGGCTGGGGTGATGGTTGCGTTTTACCCTACTGGGGTCAGGCATTTTTTGAGGCTAATGCTGGCGGCATACGGTATTACATTTGTTGTAGGCGGGCTGGGGATGGCACTCTTTTTTTTGACGGACCTGCCTTACGCCATATACTACATAGCCGCCGACTTGGATGGCTTTAGGCGTGCGGTTTCTTGGCAGCTTGTGCTTGTGGGTACTGTTGTCAGCTATATCATGATTAAGCTGGTCATGCGGTTAGTTGAGCATCAAACAATAAAGCGGCAAATGCTTATGAATGTAATGGTATGCCTCAACGAGAAATATATCTTTTTTGACGCGCTGGTTGACACAGGCCACAGCTTAAAAGACCCGCTTTCCCAGTCGCCGGTAATAGTGGCAGAGTTTGAACAGATACAAGATTTTTTGCCAGACGGGTTAAAGGGGATGTTTTATGACCGGCAAGAGACAAACATAGCCGGGGTGATAACAAGCCAAGAAAGCCCATTTTACCAGCGCATACGCATGATACCTTTTACCAGCATTGGCAAGTCAAGCGGGATGCTTATAGGCTTTAGGCCAGACCAGGTGATGGTTGGGGCCAAAAACTCAAGGCAAGACGTAGTAATTGGCATATACAACGACAAACTAACGCCAGACGGGCGCTATCAGGCACTGCTAAGCCCAGACCTGCTACCGGTACCGGCGGCGTAAAATAAACCAGGAGGTGCTTAGCTTATGCTGGCAAATCTCTACACAAAAGCGCGCAACATGATTTTGGATGCATTGGGCATCAACGACCAACACAAAAGCGAATCTAGCATCTACTATATAGGCGGCAGCGAGGTACTACCGGCCCCCTTGGCCACAGACGAAGAAGCAGAATGTCTAGCCCTACTAGGAAGCGAAGACGATGCCCGCGCCAAGGCCACTTTGATAGAGCGCAACCTGCGGCTAGTAGTATACATAGCCCGTAAATTTGAAAATACCGGTATAAACGTAGAAGATTTGATTTCTATAGGTACAATAGGCCTCATAAAAGCCATAAATACATTTAAGACAGACAAAAAAATAAAACTCGCAACCTACGCCAGCCGCTGTATAGAAAACGAGATACTAATGTACCTACGGCGCAACACAAGAGCCAAGTCAGAGATATCTATAGACGAGCCGCTTAATGTAGACTGGGAAGGAAACGAGCTTCTACTTTCGGACATACTGGGCACAGACGTGGACATAATATCCAAAGATTTAGACGACGAAACAGACAGGGAGCTACTAAGCACAGCCCTGGATAAGCTAACCAAGCGCGAGAGGAAAATCGTAGAGCTACGCTTTGGCCTATACACCGGCGGCGAAGAAAAAACACAAAAAGAAGTAGCCGACCTACTAGGAATATCCCAGTCATACATCTCACGACTAGAGAAGAAAATCATAGGGCGGCTCAAAAAAGAGATAGACAAAATGGTCGTAGGATAGCCAACAGCAAAAAACAGACAAGAATAGACAAGATTTGTTGAGAAACCCCTCTGCCTTTGCTATTATAGCGATATAAAAGGCAGAGGGGTTTGTATATGACAGGGAAATCTCACAAGGCAATAGGCACAGCTGCGGGGGCCGCCATTGCCATATATGGCATACGGCAGGGGGATTATGTTTTTGCATTGGCGTTAGTCACCGCACCTTTGGCAGCAATGCTCCCAGACATAGACCATGGCAGCGCAAGGATTGGTAGACTGCGCAAGCTCATAGCCAACATAATAGTTACCGCCATAGCTGTGGCTGTGGTTGTAGCAGCATGGATACACGGGCGGTTTATACTAGAAAATTATAGGACCGTGTTATTGGTTGGGGTAGGCATTGTAATCCCAACTCTTATACTGTTTAAGCTAAGCCAAACCAAGTGGGTACGCGAGACGTGGGGGTTTGTTACAAAGCACCGCGGCATCATGCACACATTAATAATCCCCATTTGCACAGTTATTGCCACGATATTTATAAGGGACCGCTACTTTCTTATACTCACGTATGGGTTTCTTGCGGGATATGTTTCGCATATCCTTGCAGATTGTATGACAACAAAAGGCTGCCCCATACTGTTTCCTGTACTAAGGAGAAATATCAGGTTCATAAAACTAAAAACCGGAAGCGATGCAGAGCGGATACAGGCAACAATTATGGTTATTGTTATAATATTAGTGGCATTTATTGTACCAATTATGTAGCATTCACAGTAGCTACACAATCGCCCAATATACCCATTCGAAAATTAGCCCTGCAATTACCCAGGCCGGCAGGTAGTCCCAACGCACAACCCCTTTTACGTGATATTTAGCATTACTGTAGTCCCAAGGGCAGACTTGTATGCGCTTTAGCAAGCTGCCGGTTACAAACTCGCCCATAAAAATACAGGCAGCATATATCAACCCACGCAGCAAAAACGGCATAGGCGCAATGAGTCTAAATATCGGCCCCAAAAACGCCACCATCCCATAAATAAAAAACATCCACAGCGATGTATTAGAGCTTAATTTAAAATTTTTGGATTTTAATGAGCAAAGCCCGGTCCAAAGTACTTCCATCAAGCAGCCCAAGGCCCCGTAAATAACAAATCGTATAATCATGGATGTATTATGCGCCCACGCACGACACGGCATACATACAAATTACGGAATAAAAAACTATTGACACAATGCAATATAACACTCATAATGCAAGCAACCCAAGTGCGAACTTTAACATCAAAAAAGCTGACCATTATGCGTTGAACCTTCGCAGAATGGCCAGCTAAGATGTAGTTAAAGTTCACACTATAAGGGAAATTATATTTTTTTTAGATTAGAGAGGATGACGTATATGACAGCAAGTGTATTGAGAATGGTATTGGTGATTGTCTTGTAACTAAATATCAGGCATAGGCAACAAAGGCGGGCACACCCGCATTGTTTGCTATGCCGCAAAACGGTAACCTTTCGTAAATACTGCTGATTGGCTGATATGGATACGATTTAGGTCGTGTCTTTTTTTGTGCAATCCCGTAGGTTAATCATAGCCACGGAAAAGTAGCTTCTTACATGAGGCTATTTTCCTGTGGCTTTTTTGTCTATTAAAGGAGATTAAAATGACAGATTTAAAACAATATGGCTATACCAAAACATCACAAACAACGACACGAGGGTCAGAATCAGGACCAGATACTATCCCTGGCAGGGTAACAGAGCATAGACGTGACATGTACACAGTTATCACCCGGCATGGTGAGCTAGCTGCAAGCCTTAAAGGCACGTACTATCATGGTGCCGTGTCAAGAAACGACTTCCCATGTGTAGGCGACTTTGTACTACTGCAATACAACAACAGCGGCGAGTCGCGTATTGCTTCGCTTTTGCCCAGGTGGTCAAAGTTTTCTAGGGCTGATTTTTCTGGCCATGCAGCGGGGTATGTTAAGACCATACAAGAGCAGGTTGTGGCAGCTAATTTTGACTATGTATTTATACTATCGTCCCTTAACCAAGATTTTAAGGTATCCCGCATCACGCGGTACCTGACCCAAACCTATGCAAGCGGCGGCCAACCCGTGGTTATCCTTACCAAGGCAGACTTGGCAGATGATATAGAAACGCCGCTTGCCATGGTACAGCGGGCAGCACCGGATGTGCCGGTTATTGCAGTTTCTGCCCATACAGGTGACGGACTTGGGCTGCTTAGCGAGTTTTTAATGCCAGGCAAGACCATTGTGTTTTTGGGAATGTCTGGTGTGGGAAAGTCATCGCTGTTGAATGCATTAATGGACGCGGAAGTTATGCTGGTAAAAGGTATCAGAGAAGACGACAGCCGCGGCCGCCACACCACCACGCATAGGCAATTATTTATGCTTCCATCGGGGGCAATGGTTATAGACACACCGGGCATGCGCGAACTTGGGCTGTTTGATGCCGATGAAGGGATAAGCGCTGGCTTTAGCGATGTAGAGGACTTATTTAGCCAGTGCCGCTTCAGCGACTGCGGCCACAAAACAGAGCCAGGCTGCGCCGTGCGCGCCGCCCTTACAAGCGGGGAACTGCCAATAGAGCGTTGGGAGCGATACCAGGCCCAACGGCGAGAAAACCGCTTCGTAGACAACAAAGCATCATTTATGCGCGAAAAACAGGCTTTTCAAAAGTCAATCGCATTATATTCGAAATCAAAAAAGAAGAAGCGCTAAATAATAGGAGGCCAGAAATGAATGGTAAATAAATATTCTTCCCGTGATAAAGACAAGCACAAATATAACAATGAATTATCTATGATAGACAGGTCACACGCGACCACCAACTACCGCAACGAGCCGTGTAACGAAAGCTTCACATGCAAAAACTGCAGTGAGTTCGTGCTACCAGAATGTGCAGCAACCAAGCACCGCAACCACTGCCCCAAGTGCCTGGTAAGCATACATGTAGACATAAACCCAGGCGACAGGGCATCTATGTGCGGCGGCAACATGGAGCCAATAAGCGTATGGGTACGCAAAAACGGCGAATGGGCTATCATCCACCGCTGCCGTACCTGCGGCGAGATAAGCTCCAACCGCATTGCAGCAGACGACAACCCCACCCTGCTTATGTCTATTGCGGTAAAACCGCTTGCAATGCCACCATTCCCGTTGGGGATGCTGTAAACTTTTAAATTTGACATACACTAGGGCAAACTATACAATGTTTCCAGCAATTCCAAGGAAGTTGACATAAGCGTACACCATTACAGCATGAAAGGAGGAACCACTATGAAATCCATAAACATATGCCTTAACACGGTAGAAAAGGTCAAAGGTTTTGTTAACGCTATATCGCCGCTTGACGGTGATTTTGATCTGGTATCTGACAGATATGTAGTTGACGCAAAGTCAATCATGGGTATTTTTAGCCTTGACCTAGGCAAGACCCTACGGTTGGACATCCACTGCGACACCGCAGCAGAAAAAGTAATGCCACTGCTTGAAGCGTACATTGTAGAGTAATAATGTTTAGTAATAAAGCAAATTATAAGATGCCCGTAGCCGTTAAAAAGCTACGGGTTTTTTATGCTGGGCCGAAGGGGGTAGCCTCAAGCCGGTGAACAAATTTAGAATTTTTATAATTTTATCAGTCTGACAATATGCTGGCTAAACAATAACTCAACATCAAATTGGCGCAACACATTTAATCCAATAACGCCCATTGAAAAAGATTCCTCTGGAAATTTCAACGCATATGCATCTATGTTTTTCAACTCTATATTGCCTATTTTGATAGCGTCCAGTGAAAAATGTGATACAATAGTTACATCAGAAGCAGTAGTCAATTTTTTCTTAGGCATGGATGAAGGTTCATAACCCAGTGCATAAAATATTTCGGGTGTTAGGGTCGTGACTGAAGCGCCAGTATCTAGTGTCAGGGAAATATCTTTATACTTATTTTCCGCAACACTCCATAACTGAACAAGAATAACTGAACAAGAATATATAGCCCACTTCCAAATAGCTCCATTTTTACGCTGGTTTCCATTATAGCAACACGCTAACCCCTTCAGGGTATTTCCCAGCATATAAAATATATGTCCTACTGTCGTGAGTCCAAAATTGATTCATTTCTCGTAGGACTTTATCCCTGCGCTCGCTAGATAGTACGACCTCACCACCTGCAATGGAATGATGTTCACCCTCGGTGCAGTTTATTAGGAAAACCCATTGGCCGTCGTATTCTTGGTGGATTTGTTCTATGGTTTTGTACATGGCGAATCTCCTTGTATGCTGATATGAAATTGAAGTGTATAAACTTCATTGTGTTTGCTTAACAGGTACAAATGATACTAAGCCCCCTGCTTGCTTCGTTATTAACGTCATGGTTTGCACGTTCGATAACAACACCCTTCTAGATTGAATACGGCATAGAATTTTCCAGAGAATAAAAATCCGTCTAAACAGGAATGTGCCATACGTTTAGAGGCAGGGTAAAATAAACTGTCCCATACTTTGTTAAAGATAAATCATCTGCTCCATGTCTCTCTACCATGAAATCACCAGCCCCAGGTCTTACAATCGTGTGCGGAAATGATAATTTTCGCGCTTTTCTTTTTATGCTAAAGAAGCACATGTGAATAGTATCATATACCGTTTTTGGAACAAACATATTAACGGCTTTGCTGGAATCAGGGAGCTCAATAATGCCACTTTTAGCAATGTTGGTACTGTTTTTATATAACGCCAATCTCTCTATCATGACTTTATCAGCGTTATTGTTAAACATGATTCTTGTGTCAGAGTTCAGCACCAGTAGTTTATTGATTTCATTTATAGTTTTTCTTGATGAAACAACCACATTATTTGATGAGTTTGTTTTTGCTTTATAAATAGCATTATCGTAGACACACAAACAAATGCGAGGTGATAATGGTAAAAACATTTGTAATCCACATAGTCCAAGACCGCAAGGAGCTTTGATATTTTTTAAGATAAACAATTGGTTATAAAGAGCAACCGGATAATCAGAAGTTACAAAATCGTCTTTTGTCTTGTTTATAATAAGCGTAGGATATAAATCAAGCAGTATCGGTGCCATCCCAATAGCCGATTTAAGGAACATAGATGGAATACCCTTAAAAGTTACTTCAGGATTTTTGCCTTCATATTCCGTATGCCCATGTGTCGCATACAATTCGTATATAACGCCAACTAAGTCTATCATTGACTTCTCAAAATCTTTTGAAATATAAGGCGTTCGCATTGATGACACCAGTAAAAACATGAGTAAGTATATATAGTTTTCTTCATCACGTGGTACTTTATGAGTGTCCACTATATTTTTAAGTATAGGACTCCACTTCGCTTCTAGCATTTGTAGCACATTTTCGTTAGTTCCACACTCACCATAAAAATACTTTTTATGATTAATGCCTTTGATTGAAGAATTTTTAACGTAAAGAGTATGTCTAAAAACATATGAGCCAATGCTCTTACCATCATTGGAAAACATACGCATGTAGAATTGTGGAATATAATGCTGATTTTTCCCCATATTCCATTAACCCCTTTGATAAGATAACCAAAATAAACCATCAACAACAAGACAGATAAAATTATACCACACCTTCAAAAATAACAGATACTCTCTATTTCTGCGTCGTCGCCGTCGTCAATAGACGACTAAACCAGTCCAGAAATATGTAAATTTAATCAAAATAAACCTCGTGCCGCCCATTTTTACGGAGTAATAACTGCATCTAACGACAACTAACTGAAATTACTTGAAAGAGATTGTACATTCACCCAGCATAATCCCAAGCACAACAAACCCCGATAAGACAAAAGGGTTAAGCTAATAACCAGCTCAATCCTTTAGATTAACTAAACGGAAGGTATGAGATTCGAACCCTTGCGGGGTTGCCCCCAAGCGGTTTTCAAGACTACCATTACACATGTTTCTGGTATGCCGAATTGGAATAGGGAGCAATTTATTGGTAGAATCTCATCGCGCCAGACATATCCGCACAACCAGAAAATAAATGCCGAAAATTAAATTATTTTCTGTACACGGAAATAAACTTGACCCTGATTGTGTATTTTATTATGATAAGAAAAAGGTGATGAAAATATGATTCAGAGAAACGAATATTTAGAGTTGCTAAAACCGTGGCGCGAAAAACAGCTTATTAAGGTTATAAGCGGAGTACGCCGTTGCGGCAAGTCAACATTATTGGCACAATACATGGACTACTTACGCTCTACTGGCGTGGAAGATGAACAAATAATATCGGTCAATTTGGAAGATATAGATTTTGAACACTTGCAAGACTACAAGGCTTTACATGACTACTTCAAAAGCCGACTCTGCAAAGATAAATATACCTATGTGTTTATTGACGAGGTGCAGCAGTGTACTGGGTTTGAAAAAGCGGTTGATAGTTTGTTCATCAAAAAAAATGTTGATGTGTATATCACTGGTTCGAACGCGCATATGCTATCCGGCGAGCTGGCGACACTCTTGTCTGGAAGATATATCGAAATAAGTATATTGCCACTTTCCTTTGCGGAGCATATGGAGTTAGCGGAACGGTTTAATAAGCTGGCTATGAATGATGAAACCGGAATGCTCCTTATGAACCCTGAAACAGGCATGCTGGTTGCACAAAAGCGCACCCCTAGAGAAGAGTTCCCACATTACCTGCGCTATGGCTCATTTCCATACGTGAGCGAACTCGAAAGAGACGACAACATCATCAGGACCTACCTTGACGGCGTATACAATACCATTCTTATCAAAGATATAGTCAAGCGCGAGGGAATTACTGATATATCCGTCCTTGAAAGCGTAGTCAAATTTCTATGTAGCAATATAGGAAGCCCGGTATCAACCAAAAAAATCAGCGATACTATCAACTCTAGTGGGCGCAAAATTTCAGTAAACACTGTTGAGACATATGTAAGAGCGCTTGCTGACAGCTTTATCTTTTACAAAGCAGACCGTTATGACATTAAAGGGAAGCAACACCTAAAAACATTGGGCAAATACTATCTTGTAGATACAGGTCTACGAAACATGTTGCTAACTGGAGCGTCAGCAGATTTAGGGCATCAACTGGAAAATATCGTGTATTTGGAGTTGCTGCGCCGGGGGAACAAAGTGAGTATCGGAAAACTTGCAGAAAAAGAAGTAGATTTTGTTGCAAGCAACGCTGACGGAGTATGCTACTATCAGGTCGCGGCATCTGTATTAGATGAAAGCACTCTTAAGCGGGAACTTGCTCCGCTCCAAAAAATACCTGACCACCATCCCAAATTTTTGCTAACACTTGACGATATCATGCCAAATGCCAATCATGATGGCATTCGACAGATCAATGTATTGAATTGGTTGCTTAACAAGAAGTAGCAATGTTGGTTATATTGTTTTCATACCTTGTGGCTACCGGGCTGTCTTGCAAAAGGAATGCAAGACAGCCCATTTTTATGCATTTGCCGCGAAGCAACAGCATACATAACTTTACATATGGCTATCCTAGAACTATAATTCCCCGGTATATTGCTAAGGAGCGAAAATTTTATGAATGATTCACTCAAAATATTGTTTGTCTCAACAGAAGTTTCCCCATATTCTAAAACTGGCGGCTTGGGCGATGTTGCTGGCTCACTTCCTGCGGCGTTGAGGGGGAAAGGTGTGGATGTGCGTGTTGTATTGCCCAAGTTTGGGAGCATACAGCCAGCGCTTGTGAAGGATGTTGCTGTTGCGGCCAATTTTACTGTGCATTTGTCTTGGCGTGCGCAGGATGCTACTGTTTATACTGCCGGGGGCGAAACGTACTTTATAGGGAACGACCATTATTTTGGCCGCGACAATATATATGGGTACGAAGACGACCACGAGCGGTTTGCTTTTTTTACAAAAGCCGCAATAGAAATGCTGCCGCATATTGGTTTTAAGCCAGATATACTGCATTTTAATGACTGGCATACGGGCCTTGGGCCAACTTATTTACGGGACTTGTACCGTGGGTTTACTTTTTATAGTGACATGAGAAGCCTGTTTACTATCCACAACTTGAACTATCAGGGCAACTTTGATAGGCAGGTGCTGTGGGATATTGGGCTCAACGACGGCTATTTTACCTGCGGTGACTTAGAGTTTTATGGCAAAATCAGCTTCATGAAGGCTGGCATACACCATGCCCACGCGGTAAGCACTGTAAGCCGCACGTATGCACATGAGATAACTACCCCGGCCTATGGCTATGGTATGGACGGGCTGCTGCAAAAGCGCAATAGCGAAGGGCGGCTTTTTGGGATTGTAAATGGCATAGACACCACCGCAAACAACCCGGAAACGGACCCGCGGCTATATGTCAATTTTAATAAGGATACATTGGAAGGTAAGCGCGAAAGCAAGCGCCGCTTACAAGAGGCGCTGGGCTTGCCGCAAGCCAATGTGCCCATGTTTGCGATGATTACACGCTTGGCGGAGCAAAAGGGCCTGGATATAATTTCTGTGATAATGGATGAATTAATGTCTTTGGATGTGCAGCTTGTTGTGCTGGGCACCGGCGAAGGCCGGTATGAGAGCCTTTTTAGGGGCTATGCGCATCATTTCCCTCATAAGGTAAGCGCTAATATAACCTTTGACAGTACATTGGCACAGCGGATATATGCCGGGGCGGATTTTTTTCTTATGCCGTCTGTGTATGAGCCTTGCGGGCTTGGACAGCTTTTTGCTTTGCGCCATGGCACTATCCCTATAGTGCGCAAAACCGGTGGGCTTGCGGATACAGTGCAGCACTATAACCGTGCAACCGGACAGGGTAACGGGTTTGTGTTTGAGGATTATGTAGCCAGCGGCCTGATGTGGGCTGTGCACCAGGCACTGGACGTGTATGGGACTCCCGGTTGGGAGCCGCTTGTAAGGGCTGCAATGAGTGGCGAGTTTTCTTGGGACTATTATGCTGGTGAGTATGTTGCGCTTTATGAGAAGGTTATGGATATAGATTAGGGCCTTGCACCATATTAGGGGGGCGGGGCGGCGGTGCCGCAACTGTCAAAAGTCATGGCAGTGCTTGTACAGTATCCGCAAAAGTCGCAATTTGCGTACTCTTTTTTTGCTTTGTTTAAGTAACAGCCAAACTGCGGCTTAATGTCTTTGGATAGCCGTAGGATTATATCGCCGTCTTTTACATAGTATTCTATTGTGTCTTCATTGTCCCAGCCCAGCTCTTGCCTTAGTTTAAGCGGTATTTTCAACCTGCCGAAGATGTCTAGGGTTCTTATGGCTTTTAGCTTCATGTGGCTTTACCTCGTTTTTATACCCATCCCCAATTTGACTTGGAGTGGCAAAATTATCAGAAAGAGCAGCGATTTTGGGCAAAATAAAACGCGTAGGTCTTGATGAGCTTTCGCACATCATCGCCTACGCGCTGTTAGTTTCAGCACTTACACATTAACATACTGCTGTTTTCCGCTTCAAACAACGCGTAATACAAACACAACCTTGTCACAAGGTAGTCCCTTGCCTTGTGAGGGGTGGTGAAATATTGTATACTCTTGTCTGCTACGGGAGCAGGTCTGTCCTGTGCTTTTGGCGATGTGTTGGCATCCCATTAGCGCTGTGCAAGTGTTGTCCGACACTTCCACGGCTCCGTAGTTCAACTTAATATTTATTGCTTGGGCCAGGTGGATTATATCGCTGGCCCTTTCTGATTGTGCTAAAGGTAACATTGTTTTCGTATTTTTGCAAATGTGACAATTATACAGCCTTCTCCAGTTCATCTACCCGTGCTTTTAGCGCGTTTATTTCGCTTCGCAGGGAGGCTTCTTGCCTTGTGTTGCGGGCTGGTTCGCCTACAAATGTAGTGTAGTTGGGTACGTCTGATATTACCAGGGCGCCGGCGCCTATTTTTGCGCCTGTGCCTATTTTTATGTTGCCAAGGATGGTGGCACCTGCACCTATGCTTGCGCCGTCATGTATGGTTGGGTGGCGCTTGCCGTCTTGTTTGCCTGTACCGCCTAGTGTCACACCGTGAAAAATTAGCACATTGTCGCCTATGATGCAGGTTTCGCCAATTACTACGCCTGCGCCATGGTCTATAAACAGGCCGTGGCCTATGGTCGCGCCTGGGTGGATTTCTATGCCAGTAAGCTTCCTGGCCCACTGGGATATTAGCCTTGCTAGGAAGAAACGGTGCTTGCGGTAGTGCTTGTTCGCGCACCTGTGAAGTAGTACGGCCCATAGGCCTGGGTATAGCCATGCCTCGCGGTTGCTTCTAATTGCCGGGTCGTTGTGCCTTATTGCTTGTATTATTTTTTTTGCTGTCATGGTGTTTTTTCACGTCCTGTCTTTATGTGAATAGCTCTGTCGAGAGGTATCGTTCGCCTGTGTCTGGTAGGATTATTATTATATTTTTGTTGTTAAACTCCGGCCTGTGGGCTAGTTTTACACTGGCCCATGCCGCTGCACCAGAGGATATGCCCACCAGTAGGCCTTCTGTCTTGGCTAGTTGGCGGGCTGCGGATATTGCATCGCTGATTTGTATGGTCATAATTTCGTTGTATATGGCGGTGTCTAGCACATCTGGTATAAACCCGGCACCTATACCCTGTATCTGATGCGGACCCGGCTTGCCGCCAGAGAGTACCGGGGATGCGGCTGGCTCTACCGCTACTATGTGCAGGTTTGGATTTTTTTGTTTTAAAAAGCCCCCTGCGCCGGTTATTGTGCCGCCGGTACCTACCCCTGCTACAAAGGCGTCTATATTGCCTTGTGTGTCTGCCCATATTTCTGGGCCGGTGGTTGTAGCGTGTATGGCAGGGTTGGCTGGGTTGGCAAACTGGGAGGTTAGTACTGCGTTTGGGGTTGTGGCGGCAATCTCTACTGCTTTGGCTACTGCACCTGGCATACCTTTTTCTTTTTGTGTTAGCACCAGCTTTGCGCCGTAGGCGGTTAACAAGTTTTGGCGCTCCTTACTCATGTTTTCTGGCATGGTTAGTATGAGGCGGTACCCGCTGGCCGCGGCTATTGCCGCCAGGCCTATCCCTGTGTTGCCGCTTGTGGCTTCTATTATTACGGATTGCGGGGTTAGAATGCCGCGGGCTTCTGCATCCCGTATTACAGCCAGCGCCAGGCGGTCTTTTACACTCCCGGCTGGGTTGGCGCGTTCTAGCTTGGCTATGATGTTTGCTTTTAGGTTGTGGTGGTGGGTAAAGCGTGTTAGTGATAATAGCGGTGTGTTGCCTATAAGGTCGGTTATGTTTTTATATATCATGCGGATGTCCTCCTTTTATATTGTATACATTAAAGCAGTTAGAGGTGCCTTAGGCACCTCGTTAAAATAGCTTACATAAAAGCAGTTAGAGGTGCCTTAGGCACCTCGTTAAAATAGCTTACATAAAAGCAGTTAAAGGTGCCATAAGGCACCTCGTTAAATTAGCTGCAATTATTTGTAAAATCATCACTTCTCGGCTATAATTTATACAACATATATTTTAGCCGAAAGGTAATATCCCCATGACTTATATAAAACGAGGTATGGAAAGTGTCGTTTCGCGGTTAAACAACCAATATCCCGCAATATTAATAACCGGGCCCCGCCAGGTCGGCAAAACAACGATGTTGCAAAAGCTAATGAAAGACGAAAATCGAAATAGGACATATGTCACGCTAGACTCACTCGAAGACCGGAGCTTAGCAAAAAATGACCCAGCAATGTTTTTTCAAATTTACAAGCCGCCAATTTTGATAGACGAGGTACAATACGCGCCAGAATTATTCACTTATATTAAAATCCATATCGACAAGCATAACAAAGCCGGTGACTTTTGGATGACAGGCTCACAAATTTTTAAGCTAATGCACGGTGTACAAGAGTCTTTGGCGGGGCGCATAGCTTTATTGCACATGTCGCCACTTTCGCAAAAAGAAATTATTGGTGTGGAATCTATACCCTTTACACTTGATATTGGCGTGCTAACTGGGCAACAAAAAATCATTGGCCAATACCAATCAGGCACGGCAGTGGCACCGCAAATATATGAACGCATATGGAAAGGCGGAATGCCCGCACTCGTAAGCGGGCGATATACAGATAGAAGCGTGTTTTATTCTGGCTATCTTGAAACATATTTGAATAGAGATGTACGCGATATCTCTGCAACTATAGATTCGCTTAAATTTATGAATTTCATAACAGCCACCGCCGCACGTACTGGTGGACTTTTAAATATAAAAAACATAGCAGACGATGCAGACATAAACCAACTTACAGCAAAGAGCTGGCTCAATATTCTTGAGACGCTTGGGATCATTTTTTACCTGCATCCATACTCAAACAATGTATTAAAGCGTACTGTAAAAGCCCCAAAACTATATTTTTACGACACAGGGCTAGTGTGTTACCTTACAAAATGGAGCAGCCCCGAAACTGCAATGAGTGGTGCTATGAATGGCGCATTACTTGAAAACTATGTAATTTCTGAAATATTTAAAAGTTACCACAATAACGCCCTCGAGCCTTTTATGTATTATTACCGTGACCGTGACGCTAAAGAAATAGACTTGCTAATAGAGGGCGATGGAATGCTTTACCCCATCGAAATCAAAAAAACTGCTAACCCAGACAAAAAACTTACACGTATTTTTGATGTTATTGATAAATCACCGTTGCAGCGTGGTACTGGAGCAGTTATTTGTATGGCTGAGCGCATTGGGGCATATGACCGGGATAACTTGATTATCCCAACCTGGGTAATATAAAGGCCGACAATACGAACCCACAACCCCTACACCAACCCACCATCCAGCGGAACAACCTGCCCGGTAAGATACTCCGCACTAGCCATATAAACAGCCAAAGCTCCTGCCTCGCCGGGGTAACCAAAGCGCCCAAGCGGGATATCCTCCGCGAAGGCGTTTTTTTCTTCTTGTGAAAGCTGCGCGTTCATGCGGGTATCGAAGGCCCCGCACGCTATGGCGTTGACCCTTATGCCCGAAGGGCCAAGCTCTTTGGCCAGCGCCTTGGTAAACCCAATCACGGCTGCCTTGGCTGTAGAGTACACAACCTCGCAAGAGGCACCTGTTATCCCCCATACAGACGTAATATTTATTATGCAGCCGCTTTTGGCGCGCACCATATCAGGTACAGCCAAGTGTGAGACATTAAGCGTTGCATGCAGGTTGTTGGCCAATACCCCCTGTATGTCACAAAGTTGCATATCAGTAAAAAGCCCATAATGCGCCGTACCGGCATTGTTGACCAATACCCCAACCGGGCCATGGGCTGCCTTGATATTGCGGTACAACTCGCGTGCTTTTTCATAATCGGCTAAGTCTGCAACAAAGCCGTGGGCATTGCCGCCGGCTAGTTTTAGTTCATCTACAGCCTTTGCAAGCGTGGCGGTGTCTTCGCGTGCGTTAATAATCACAGTGTCACCGCAAGCGGCGAAGCATTTTGCTATGCCATAGCCAATGCCGCGGCTGCCGCCTGTCACAAGCACTACTCTACTCATGATAGCGCTCCTTCTTGGTGGGTTTTACTGCGCTTGTGCGCCAGCCATATCAACACAGCGCCGCCGCCGCGCATCACACCTACGATAAGCATCGTGTACGTATCACCAACAAAGCTCAACAGTGCATTGGCAAAAAACGGTGCCAAAAACAAGCTGATACTCGTGGCCATATTAAAAAACGCGACATACATCATACGGTTTTCGTCCGGTGAGGCTTCTAACACGCCGTTTAAGATAGCGACAGTTATGCCAATGGTAGAAAAGCCGGTAAAAATGCTAAAAAGCGCCATAAGCTGTACATTAGTAATAAGCGGAAGGAAGATAAGATTAGCCGAAAGCAAAGACGCAGCAATAACAAACACAGCATTGTTGCCACGGCTCCTAAGCCAGCGCTGCCACAACCCACCAGAGGCAAATGCCGCAGCACAAGATGCCAGAGTAAATACCGCAAGCCACATTTCTGTTGCCCTGATGGTCATAACCTGGTGGATAGCAAAAATAGGCCCGCCAGCTTGCCACGTAAACGTAAAAATAATAGCAGGGATAAAAAACGCCAAGAAGCGGCGGTCTTTGATTATAATTGGGATAAGTGCCATATCAGAAGAACGGGCGGGGGCAGCAGGCACAGAAACCTTTAGCCGGTTAAACATCCTAACCTCCAGCACCCCAACAATAAACGCCGCTACAAAAAATATCTGGTACAACAAGATGCGCTGCTCGTCTGTACTAGGCAGGTACGTGATTATAAGGCCGGTTATGATAGTTACAACCGGGATAATGGCCTGGCCAAACTTTGTACGAAGTGCTATTGCCTGGCCCCGTGTTGTCCCCTCAAATACCGTGCCAAGAAAGCTTTGCATAGAAGTTTGCGAAAGCGCTTCCGGGCAGTTCATGATTGCCACAAGCACCACAAACAATACCGGCCTTACCACAGGCGGGAGCATTGGCACGAAAGCTATACCCAGCAGTATAGCACGGCTTATTAGGATAAACGCCGCCGTGGCCCGCTGCCTATTTGTAAACCGCCTAAACAGCATAGCCCCAGGCAGCAGCACAATGGCCGCAACCAAGCCGGGCAATGCGTTAAGCAAAGTTATTTCAAACTCCCCGCCGCCAAGGCGCACAAGAAACTTTGCCGAGAAAGGCCGCCACAGGTTGTTAACCGTATCCAGCAATAACCCATACAAGATAAATATCCACACATTGGTACCGCGCATACGGCCTATATCCCGGCCAATAGAAGCAACCCCGCCTTTTATATAGGCGGGGATATCTTTTGGGTTTATTTTTTTTAACCGCATGGGCCTCATGCATTCACCCTTCTGGTAAAAATCTTGTGTGGCTGGTACTGGCAACGGGTAAAAGGTTTATCATTAGTATCAAAACCAGAAAATCGCCTTTACCAATAGTATCAAAACCGGATAGGGCTTGCTATACCTTCATCACCCACAACCCAATGTTTTCGCCATTAATGTCCCACTGCTTGGCATACGCACCCGTGGGTGGGGCAGAGTGTTTAAGCGAGTCTGCCAAGATTTCACCGGCTATGGTTTCATAGTTATTGCTAATTACATCACCCAAGCCTGGGGTATTATTGTTATAGCCAGCATGTATCCGGTCCACGACCTCATAACCGGCATCTTTGCGCATGTTTTGCAGCTTGCTTATAAGCTCACGCACATTGCCTTCTTCTATCAACTCTGGGGTTAGGCGGGTATCCAGTACTACGGTAACGCCGCGGTCTGTAGACACGGCAAAACCTTCTTTTTGTATGGATTCTGGCAGCACGTCTTCCAGACTAAGCTCAATGTCTACATCGTCTATGGTTGTACGCCAGCCGCCACTGTTAAGCGCGGCCATTACTGCCGCAGGTTCGGCATTCAACGCCTCTGTTATCTTAGGCACAAGCTTGCCATAGCGCGGCCCAAGCGTGCGCAATTGCGGCTTAAAGCGGTACTCTACATATTCTTCCGTATTTTCTATAAAGCTAATCGCCTTAACGTTTAGCTCTTCACGCACAACGTCAAGCAATGACGCATCAGGCTTGGCACTTCCAGCCTTCAAACTCACCAACATCTCTGGCAGGGGCTGGCGGTTCTTTATAGCGGCGGCATTACGTGCCGCGCGGCCTATCGCCGTGATATCCATTATTGCAGACATATCCGCCTCAAGTGCAGGGTCTATAAATCTCTCATCGGCAACAGGGTAGTCACACAGGTGCACACTCTCCGGCGCGGCGGCATCAAGCCCGCGCACTAGATTCTGATAAATCTGCTCTGTTATAAACGGCACAAATGGCGCTGCCAGTTTTGCTACAGTCACCAGCGCGTGGTGCAACACTCTATATGCATTTATCTTGTCTTGCCCCATGCCATCTGCCCAAAAACGCTCGCGGCTACGGCGCAGATACCAGTTGCTTAGCTCATCCACAAAGGCATCCAGCGCACGGGCAGGCTCGGTTACTTCAAAGCGGTCAAGGGCGGTATCCACCTTCTTCACTAACGTGTTAAGCCGTGAAAGCAACCAGCTATCCAGCACAGATAAATCCTTGGATTGATGCACATTTGGGTCAAACCCATCTATCCCGGCATAAAGCACATAAAACGCATAGGTATTCCACAGCGTGCCCATAAACCTGCGCGAGCCTTCTGCTACGGCATCGTCATGATAGCGGGTGTTTTGCCATGGTGCGGCTCCGGCGTAAAACAGCCAACGCACGGCATCTGCGCCGTGTTTATCTAGTGCGTGCATGGGGTCTACAACATCGCCTTTGCTTTTACTCATCTTTTGGCCGTCTTTGTTTTGCACCAGGCCGGTCACGATTACATTCTTGTATGGCGACTTGCCAAAAAGCATAGTTGAAATAGACATAAGCGAGTAAAACCAGCCACGAGTCTGGTCCAGCCCTTCAGATATGATATCTGCAGGGAACTGTTTTGCAAATATATCTTGATTCTCGTACGGGTAGTGCCACTGGGCAAAGGGCATAGAGCCGGAGTCGAACCAGCAGTCTATGACTTCTGGTGTACGTACCATTTCGCCGCCACACTGTGGGCAGTTTAGACGTATGTCGTCTATATATGGTTTATGCAGCTCTATATCATCTGCCATTGAGGCTGCTGTATTATCCTTGCTAGAGTGCGATGTTGCCCCCATATTTTTAAGCTCCGCTATGCCAGAAACACAGTGTAGGTACCCGCAAGCGTCATTTGGGTCTTCGCTATGTTTACCTGCTGTACATTCCCATATTGGCAGCGGTGTGCCCCAATATCTTTCGCGGCTGATACTCCAGTCATGGATATTTTTTAAGAAGTCACCAAAGCGGCCTTCTTTCATATGCTCTGGCAGCCAGTTTACATTGCTGTTGCTGGCAAGCAGCTCGTCTTTGAGTTTGCTAACTTGTATAAACCATGCGTCCCTGGCGTAATAAAGCAGCGGCGTATCGCAGCGCCAGCAATATGGGTAGTTGTGGGTATATGCTTCCTTTTTATGAAGCAAGCCGCGTGTGGCAAGCTCTTTTATTATCAGCGGGTCTGCGTCTTTGACAAACTTCCCTGCCCACAAGTTTACAGAGTCTACAAAGCAGCCTTGCGCATCCACCAGTTGCAGTAGCGGTAGGCCATATGCTTTAGATATCCTTGCGTCGTCGTCACCAAAGGCCGGGGCTATGTGCACAATACCTGTGCCGTCTTTAAGGGTTACATATCCGTCACATACTACAGTGCAGTATTTGGAGTTAGCATCATTTGCATCTTCTGGGCGTTCGAAGTCAAACAGCGGTTCATACTTAAGGCCTTCTAGCTTAGCGCCGGTAAAGGTCTCTAATATCTCGTATGAGTCTTCTAGCACTTTTTCTACAAGGGCCTTGGCCAAGATGTATACGTGCCCGTCTTTGGCTGCACGTACGTATTCCTCTTTTGCATTAACGCATAGCCCAACGTTTGAGGGCAGCGTCCAGGGGGTAGTTGTCCACGCCAGCAGATATTCGTCTTTTTTGCCAGCGACATTAAAACGTACATAGGCAGACGGCTCTGTCACTTCTTTGTAGCCCTGGGCTACCTCGTGGCTAGAAAGTGGCGTACCACAGCGGGGGCAGTACGGTACTACCCGGTAGCTCTTGTATATAAGCCCCTTCTCCCATATCTTAGAAAGCGCCCACCATACAGACTCTATATAGCTGTTGTGGTATGTGACATATGGCTTCTCCATATCGGCCCAAAAGCCTACACGCTCACTCATTTCCTTCCACATTGTTTCGTAGGTCCATACGCTTTCTTTGCATTTTTGTATAAATGGCTCTACGCCGTATTTTTCTATGTCTGGTTTGCCGCTTATACCCAGTGCCTTTTCCACTTCCAGCTCAACCGGGAGGCCATGGGTATCCCAGCCGGCCTTTCTTAGTACATGGCAGCCTTTCATGGTCTTGTACCTGGGGAAAAGGTCCTTGATTGCACGGGCTATGATGTGCCCCATATGCGGGCGGCCGTTGGCTGTAGGGGGGCCGTCATAAAATACAAACATTGGCGAGCCTTCGCGCATTGCCATGCTTTTGTGGAAGATATTATGTTTACTCCACAACTCAAGAACTGCCTGTTCCCGCTGTGCGAAGTTTAGGCCGGTTTGTACTTTTGTGTACAGGGTTTGAGTTTGTGGTTGGGATTGGGATTGGTTATTTGACATTTGCATTTATTCCTTTCTGTGGCTTACTAAGGGCTTAAGTATAGTCTTGCCCGCTGGGGTTGTAAAGCAATCTTCGACATATGACACATGCAAAAATCATATAAGCCTGATATTATAGTGCGGTATATTTTCATACCATCCAATTTGTATAGCCAATTAATTCGAAATCAGTCCAGCCTGTCGCCAAAAAAGCGTTGAAGCGTCCGCTATTTTTGGCTCGGGCTGAACTGTTTCTCATTTAATTGGCTATACCGCCGACGAAGGAGGCATGAACTAAAACATGGACAAAATCCTAGTCGTAGAAGACGACATATTTATAAACGAGTTGCTGTGCGAGCTGTTAGTATTAAACGGGTATACGCCCACGCCCGCATTCTCAGGCACAGAGGCACTTCTATGCTTGCAAAGTGGCAGCTACGCCTTAGTTATTTTGGACCTTATGCTTCCCGGCAAGACAGGTGACGAAGTACTGCATGAGACTCGCAAGAGTTCTAATATCCCCGTTATAGCCCTTACCGCTGTAGCAGACAAAGAAAGTGCTGTAAGGCTACTACACAGCGGTGCTGATGACTATATTGTCAAACCATTCGACAATGACGAGTTGCTTGCGCGTATCGCCGTACAACTGCGGCGCGAAAATAGCGCACCAACAGATGCTTCACTCCCCACAGCCAGTGCAGATAGCAAAAGACAGCTAAGGTTCAAGGATATAATACTGGACTTAGATGGCTACGACGCTCACATAAACGGCACAAATGCAAAACTATCTAAGCGTGAGTTTGAGATATTACATCTTATGATGTCTCATCCACAGAAGGTATTTACAAAAAACAACCTATACGAAAGCGTATGGGGCGAGGAGTTTATGGGCGACGACAATACCATCAATGTGCATATAAGCAAACTGCGTGCCAAGCTTAGTGCACTCAACCCCAGCAGCGAGTATATACTTACTGTTTGGGGGATTGGGTTTAAAATGGCGGTATGCACTTAACTCGCACAACAAGAAAAGGGGACATTATGTACTTCGACAAAAACCAGTCCAGTTTCACATCTGATTTTAGAAGGGACGTATGGTGGTGGGCAGTGGGCCTTGTGCCCCCAGCAGACTCATTAACAGACGATGTAAAAGCAAAGTGCAGCCCAGCAGTACTAGAAGGGTGCCACCAGTGGTATGCATATTTTAATGCACTGTGCGAAGATATGTACAACAACCAAGACGCATACCTACCAGCGTCACCCCGCCAATACCGGGATATACTAGAGCGCATTGCCGCCGGTGGTGAAGTAGTAGGCGACAGTATAGTGTGGCCACTATCCCAGTGGGAGGCCTATCGCACCAAAATAGATAAAAGCAAAGCATACACAACAGCAGGGGTTAATCTCAACCAGTGCCTAAGTGCTCTAGCACGCACAGGGCTTACACATGAGTACACTGGTGAAAGCGTGGTTTTTAGCCATGTGCACCCCCGTATCTTCCATGCCATGCACGTGATGCAACAATCCCCAGGTGTGCGCAACACGCCAGTACGCCACCACTTTGCGCATTGCGAGTTTCGCCAACTGTTTAAAGAATACGCCGCCAACTACGACGAGTTATTGCGGCGTGCAAGCGATGAAAGCCTGCATATAGCCCATGCAATCCATGATTATTGCAAGCCCTTAAAAATCCAACGCTATATACACTTTGGCATAGTAAAATACAAATACAAAAATACAAGAATCCTAGATTTTAACCTATATGGCAACGAACACCCTACCCTGCGCATAAATATGGGTACCTGCGCAAACACAGACTCGGACCTACACACAGATGCGTATTACAAATTGCTGCTAGGCCAAAGCAAAGCTGTACAAGACACCTTTATTAACAATCTAGTCCGATGCGACTCACCAGACCATAAACAATACCCAATTACAATAGGCGGGCGCAAGGAGATGCTTTGCCCTTGCAACAAGATTAGGATAAACCCCTTCCGCCAAGACTTGGATATGATTATAGCGTGCATTTCCGCCAGGAAAGCGTCTGTTGATATGGCTAATTAACATGGCAAATTTATTTATTGGACTTGTTTTATACAAATAAAAACAGTCCCACCTGTCACCAATACGGCTTGGGTGGGACTGTTTTATTTGTTGTAAATTTATTGATATAGCCCTTATTCAATCTCAGTTATATCTACAATCTCTGGCTCGTCATCTTTTTTCTTAAACAACGAGCTTAGGTTAAACTTAGACAAAATCCCAGGGATCATATCCAGCACTTTATTTACGCTTTCTTGGTTTTTGATATTTACTAGCTGTACTGTGCCGCCGCTTATTACTACCACGGCAGATGGGGTCATTTTCGCGCCAAAAGCACCGCCGCCGCCATCACGGCCGCCTTTTTTGCCTGCGTCTTCCTCTGTATTGGCTACCATTGCTGTACCCATACCAAACGAGACATCTACAAGCGGTATCAGTATCACATCGCCAATGTGCGTAGGCTCGCCAACTACTGTCTTGGTGGAGACAAACTCCTCTAACTTCGAAAACAGCTCGTGCAGGTTTTCTTTTACTTTGCTCATACTAATCGTCCTCTCTATTGTTTATATATAATGTATTATATTATTTTGCGTAAAGCCACACGTATTGGCTTGTGCAGGTACAGCCATAAAAATGGCCACCACAGGCGCCACAAGCGGGTACGGCCTTCTGTTTCTATATTTAACTCTAGAGCGCTTTCTAGATAATTACCCAGCAACTGTACTTTATGCCTAAGCCCTAGTGTACCAACTACGGCCTCATAGGTACCCATTACTATGCCGGTGGTGCTTGGGTCTTCGAAGCCTATCACACCAGTAATGTCTATGTGCTTTGGCTTTAAGGCTTTTACAAATTTTTGCAAGCACTTTATACACAGGCTCATGATAATTTTGCGGTCTGGGTATGTCAATACTGCTTTTACTTGTTTCAGGGGCCCTAGACGGTCCTTTTTTATATCTTTATTGTTTTCTTTGTTTGCATCTGTGTCTATTTTTTTATTTACTTGTTCAGCAGCTGGTGTGGGTTGTGGGGTGGACTCTATTTTTTGGGCGTGGGTGGCGTGGGTGGCGCTGGTGGCGGCTTTTGTCTTGCGCTTCTTCTTCTGGGGTTTGTCATCCCCTATTTGCATCCAAGCAATGCGCGTTAGCGTCTCCTGCTTCCCGTCGCGGTATGCATATACAAAGTGCACTAACCGCATAAGATATGTGACTTCTACATAGGCGGTTTTTTCGCTGGCTATGCTTGCATGTATGCGGTATCGTATTTGCCCAAGGCTTAATATGGTAAACAGCACAATAGCAATTGACAGTATCCCGCCAGCTAAAAGATACGGGGCAATAAGCACCCACCATACCCATAGCATCCATGGATACGGCATAAAAATGCCACTTATGCGCCACGCAAGCAAAACAACAAGTAGTAGCGCCGCGGATATTAATATTATGCGGATCTTCATAGTTTACCTGCCAAACCCAGGCATATAAGCCTCACGTCTAAGATAAATAGTTGAAAGCGCAATAATAGCCACAGGTATCCCTGCAAGCAATGAGCCAATAAAAATAGAAATATTAATAAAAAATTGCAAAGGTACCATCATAACCAGCCGGTCGCGGGGCGGGAACAAAATCCATAAATCGTTATCAAAAAATATCAGATGGAACATCTCAAATGCCCGGTCAAAGTCAATAGCAATTACAATTGTGACAATTAATGCAACTAACAAAAACACGGCCATAACCTCCCTGCTGCAACGTGCAAGCAAGTGTCTAACCGGGGATTTAGTGATGGCCAACAGCCCAATTAGGCCCAACAGCGCCCAAAAAGCCACATTTCTTACTATATACAGGCGGTCATACAACACCCGTACATCTATCATGTGGGCCTTGTCTCGCTCGCTAAAGAATTCTTGCTCTACGCCGTTTACTGTAGCGCGGATGCCGTCCAAGTCATCCCGCCTTGCGCGCATGTAATCCAGAAGCTCTACTGTCACGTATAGCAGCTCTTCTTCGCTCATGCCTATATATTCTGCAATCCCTTGACTGGCATATTGTTGCCGGAAAAACGGCATAAAAAACGTAGGGAAGATTATACTCTGGCATACAATAAGCACCAAGAGGCATAGTGCTGTCAGATACCCCATTACATAGCGCATAACAACCTCCTTTGTTTAAGAAGCTGTATTCAACCCCGCCAACGGCGCCTTTTCGGTCAGAGTTGAATACAGCTTCTAATAGGCAACCAGCTTATGCCCGCAGTCACCACAAAACTTTAGCATATGTTCATTCTTAACGCCGCAGTATCCGCAGTAGGCACTTACGTCCAATGGCTTTGTTAGCCTTGTGCCGCATCTGCCGCAAAAGTTATCGTCTTCGCCGGATATTGTGCCGCATTGGTTGCAGGTATTGGTATTGATATTGGTTGGGTGTGTTTGGGGTGATTCGTATTCGTAAGCTTCGGGTTCTGATGTATCGGCTTTGGGAATGTTGTTTATATTAGCTTCTGTTTCATAAACTTGCTGTTCGGGCGCGGGCGTGGCATTGGCCATAGCCATATCCAATGGGAGCTCGTCGTTGGCCTCGCGGATATAATCTGGCAGTGCGTCTTTGTTGTATTTGGGGGTGTACTCTGGTGGTGTTTGTGTGTTTGCATCGCCGGCGTACTCTGGTGGTGTTTGTGTGGCTATGTCACCGGTATATTCTGGCGGAGCTTGGGCGTAGTCATATGCGTCTAGGGCCAATGATGGTGGTGTATCATCATCTGCCGGTGTATGTGTAGCGTCTTCATCTGCTTGCACGGGTGCTGTCATTTTAATACCTGCATCGTCAGCCCATGTGACATACCCCGTCATCCAGTCTTGCACTGTGTCGTCACTAGGCTGGTCATGTGGCGGCTCGTCGATTGTCTCACTTGGCGGTACCGGTAGTTCGTGAGTGGGGTGGTAGTGTAGTTCTGACACTTCATCTTCTTGTGGTGCTACATCTACATGTGGCATTTCATTTGATTGAGGCGCATCTTCTACCTGTGGCACATCATCTAGCTGCGGTGCTTCATCTTCCTGTTGCACTTCATCTAGCTGCGGTGCTTCATATACCTGTGATATTTCATCCGGTTGCGGCACTTCATCTTCCTGCGATACTTCATCTGGCAGTGTAACACCTGTTGCCTCTGGCGCATTACTAACTGGAGACAAGTCGGATTCATCCAATAACATCATAACTGCCGACATAACCGAGTCTGGCCGCACTTCTTCTGGCTCGGCTTCGGCAACAGGTGTAGTATCCGCGTCTGCCTCTGCAAACTCGCCACCATAGTCGTTTTCTACAAAGTCTATAATTTTAGCCTCTAGTACACCTTCGTCACATGGCACGGGATATACAATAACCGGCTCTGGCCGGTTTTCTATGGTTATTGCATCGCCCTCTATGGCACCTGTTTCCAAATACTTGGGTGCACGCGGCAACTTCTTGCGGGGCCGCGGGGTATTTTTTTTGTTTGGGGCCTGGAAAAACAGCCAGTCTAATATACCTCTTTTCATATGAACACCTTCATTGCATCTTTAACATCGTACAGCAATTTTTCTATATCTATGGTTTTGTACTCGCCTTTTTCGTACAGTACCTGCCCGCGGCAGATGGTCATCTCTACATCGCGCCCACTAGTGGAGTATGCGAGGTTTAGTGCTGCGTCGTAGCATGGCATTTGGCGTGGGTTGTTAAAGTCTATCATTAGCATGTCTGCATCATAGCCTTTTTTTAGCATCCCGCTTTCATGGGCACGGCCCTGGGACTTTGCACCGTTTATTGTAGCCATTTCTAGCACACTCATGGCCGGTGCGGCTGTTGGGTCGCTTTCGGCGTATTTTTGCAGTAGCGAGGCCATTTTTATCTCCTCGAAAAGGTCATGCGAGTTATTGGATGCCACACCATCTGTACCAAGTGTGACGTTTACACCACCTTTTAGCATCTTGTCTACTGGGGCAAGGCCGCTTGCAAGTTTTAGGTTTGACAGTGGGTTGTGGGCGATGCACACACCGCTTTCGGCCAGGATTTTAATGTCTTCGTCTGTAACCCATACCCCATGGGCTGCGATACATGGCAAGTCAAACACCCCGTGCTTGTGAAATACCTGGGCCGGGGTCATATTGTATGTGGATATGCAATTATTGTGCTCTGTACTAGTTTCCGAAAGGTGTACGTGCAGGCCCAGGCTATGCTTTGCGGCAAAGTCTGTCACTTGCTTCCAGGCCGGGGCATACGATGTATACACGCCGTGGATAGACGCTTCTACTTTTATGCGCCCGTCGTTTTTGTTGTGATATTTGTCTAGGGCGTTTGCGGTTTGGGAGTATACATTGTCTTTGTAAAAGTCATAGCTGTCCTTGTCAAAGCCTATTATGGCGTTGGACACATTGGCAAGTACACCGGCCTCATGGGCAGCGCCCGCGACTTCATCCATAAAAAAATACATATCCGTGAATGATATCGTGCCAGAAGATATCATCTCAGCTATGGCCAGCATTGTACCTGTATGGGTGAGTTTTGGGGTCAGTTTTTGCTCTGCCGGGAAGATATAGTTAAATAGCCAGTCTTCTAGGGTGCGGTCGTTGGCGTAGCCACGGAAAAGGGTCATTGCTGCGTGCGTGTGACAGTTATATAGCCCTGGCATAAGTACTTTGTTGGTGCCGTCTATCATACGCTTTGCTGCTGGGGGCGGTGTGGTTGTGGCTTCTATATATGTTATCTTGCGGCCTTGTATGCCTATGTCTATGTTGTGTAGTATTGGTGCTTCTGGGTTCATGGTTACGGCTGTGGTGTTTTTGAATAGTATGTCCATGGGGCTCATCCTTTGTATGTGCTGTAATATTTTCGTAACTTATCTTACCAAGCTTAGCCTGATGTGTATAGCCTTAGCAGCTAGGACAACCAATTTATAATTTTACTTACAGCTCTAATTTCTTCTTCCAACCCAGTAACTCGTAAATATCATTGTGCTGTGTTGTATCTGTTATATCAAACATCACAGGAAATGTAGGCAGTTTACCCATTGTGCTGCTATCACATATTTTTTGCTTTGTTTCATCGCTTACATCGGCTTTAAGGATTTCATCGCGGTTTTTTTCCTTAAACCAAACCACAACGCCAAAGTATCCTTCATATACATGAAGCCAATACAGGGTTTTTTCTTTTTTTGTTCCCCTTACTGTTGTCCACCTGTGTTGGCCCCTTGCAAACCATGCCTTGTAGGGAGTATACCATTGCCATTCTTGCTCTATTTCTAGGTTGGGCAAGGCTTCTTGGAATTGTTTATACGCGGCATAGCTGTCGCCCAACTCTTGTTCTAATATATGGTTTGTTGGTGTAATTGCCAGTTCTTTTAGCCGTAATTTTTCGTGGTTGCTCATTGTTAAACCATCTCCTTCGCCGGGCAGGACGGAATTGTTATGTTTTTACTAGCGCAACATGAAGGGTGCATTTATACCGCTTGTGCTCTCCGCTATCGCCCATTATCATAAATTCTTCTGTTTCGAAGCCGCAATTTCTATAAAACATCACTGCGTCATCGTCTGTTTCTGCCATTAGTGTGGTGATATCCAGGCTACTACACGCATACTGTATAAACTGCTTTCCTATCCCTTGTTGCCTATACTGCGGGTCGACAGCAATCCCTCTAACTTTGGGCAATTCGCCTGATTTTTGTACGACAATCATCCCGGCGATATCTTCGTTTGCATAATAGCCAAAGATGCTTGTGGTTTCATTGTTCATATATTCTGCTGCTTTGGATACGAATTTTTTCCATGTTGGCTTATACATACAATGTGAGTAAATATTATATATTTCTTGGGTAAAAAATTTATCTTTGATATCTTTTATCATACCCATTTTAATGTAGTCCTTTCATTGTTCGCATTATCCGCTACTCACCGGTACAACACCAACCAGTAATATGCCACCGCAAACAACAACCCCGGCAAGAGGTTGGCCACCTTTATCTTAGCATCAAGGGTCATATTAACCCCCAATGCCATAATCATAACGCCCCCCACCGCCGAAATCTGCGTTACCATGCTGCTGGTTAGTACGTTTTGCAAATAACCCGCAAAAATTTCTATACTTCCCTGGTACAACAATACCGGCACTGCAGAAAACAACACCCCAAACCCCAAATACGACGCAAAAACCATAGATGCCACACTATCCAAGATGGACTTGGTAACAACTGTACTATAGTCGTTGGCCAAGCCGCTTTCTATAGAGCCTACCACCGCCATCGCCCCCACACAAAAAAGTAGGGATGTTGTGACAAAACCTTCTGCAAATTTTGACTCGGCACCTTTGGGGTTGAGTTTGTTTTGTAAGTATAGCCCCAAATTGTTCATACGCTTGTCTATGTCTATTATCTCGCCTACCAAAACCCCTAGTAGCAGCGACACTACAAGAAGCATCATGTCGCCATCTACCGCGCTAGAAATACCTATTACCAACACACACAGCCCCAGCACACGGGTAATAGCTCCGGATATGTTTTGTGGGATTTTACCTTTAAACAAGAGCCCTATTGCGCCGCCAATGACTATTGCGGCGGCGTTTATTAATGCACCGTTTATTATTTTTGTCACCTTCTATCGCCTTTACCAATAGTATCAAAACACTTACATATGCTTCTTGTAGGCCATAATTTCATCTCGCAGCATGGCTGCCCGCTCAAACTGCAACTCTGCGGCGGCTTGTTTCATTTCTTTTTCCAGTTTCTTTATTGCCGCTACAAGCTCGTCGCGGTCCATGGATTCTGGGTCTTTGGCCAGGGTCTTGGAGGTTTCTTCTGCTTCTTGGGTTAGGCGTATGCGCTCGTGTACTTTTTTTATTATAGAGCGGGGTGTGATGTTGTTTACCTGGTTGTAATGCTCTTGTATGGCCCGGCGGCGGTTGGTTTCGCCTATGGCATACTCCATGGACTCTGTCATCTTGTCTGCATACATGATTACTTTGCCTTCTATATTCCTGGCTGCGCGGCCAATTGTTTGCACTAGGGATGTCTTGGAACGCAAAAACCCCTGTTTGTCCGCATCCAGTATGGCCACCAGGGCACATTCTGGGATGTCTAGGCCTTCGCGCAATAAGTTAATACCTACCAGTACATCGAAAACATCCATGCGCAAATCGCGGATTATTTCAAGCCGCTCTAGTGTATCTATGTCCGAGTGCAAATACCGCACTCTTATACCGGCATCTTTTAGGTAATTGGTCAAATCCTCTGCCATGCGCTTGGTTAGGGTGGTTACCAGTACTTTTTGCTTATTTTCGGCTACACGGTTTATTTCACCTATCAAGTCGTCTACTTGGCCTTTTACAGGGCGCACGTATACTGGCGGGTCAAGTAGGCCTGTGGGGCGGATAATCTGCTCTACTTCAAGCTCCGTATGCTGGCGCTCATAATCTGCAGGTGTGGCAGACACAAACAGCATTTGCGGGATTTTGGCTTCAAATTCGTCAAACTTGAGTGGCCTATTATCTAGGGCCGAGGGTAATCTAAATCCATATTCGACTAACGTCTCCTTGCGGGAGCGGTCACCCAAGTACATACCCCTTACCTGCGGTACAGACACATGAGATTCGTCTGCGATTATTAAAAAGTCATCTGGGAAATAATCCAGCAGTGTATGTGGTGTCGAGCCTGGCTCGCGCCCTGCCAGATGCAGGGAGTAATTTTCTATACCGCTGCAAAAGCCTACTTCTTGCATCATTTCCATGTCATAGCGGGTGCGCTGCAGTAGGCGCTGGGCCTCCAGCAGCCTGTCTTGGGACTTGAGATATGCAAGTTGGTCTTCCAGCTCTGTTTCTATGCGGCGTATGGCTTCGTGCATACGGTCGCGGCCGGCAGCATAGTGGGATGCTGGGAATATAACTATGTGACTACGGGTAGAAAGCACCTCGCCTGTAAGGGCGTGGACTTCGGTAATGCGCTCTATTTCATCGCCAAAAAATTCTACTCTTATTGCTGTATCTGATGAGTTTGATAGGAAAATCTCCAAAACATCGCCACGGGCGCGGAAGGTACCGCGGGTGAAGTTGACATCATTGCGGTTGTACTGGATTTCTACCAGGCGGCGCATGATATCGTCCCGGTCGCGGCTCGTCCCCACCCTAAGCGAAAGCATTAGCTTGCTATACTCCACAGGGTCACCCAGCCCATAAATACAAGAAACAGACGCTATAATAATTACATCTCGCCTCTCGAACAGTGCAGATGTAGCAGAGTGCCGCAAACGGTCTATTTCTTCGTTAACCGCAGAGTCTTTTTCTATAAACGTGTCTGTAGAGGGCACGTACGCTTCCGGATTATAATAGTCATAGTAGCTTACAAAATACTCCACAGCGTTGTTGGGGAAGAACTCCTTAAACTCGCTATAAAGCTGGGCGGCTAGAGTCTTGTTGTGAGCCATTACCAGCGTAGGTTTTTGTAAGGCTTGTACGACATGGGCCATTGTAAATGTCTTGCCGCTTCCCGTTACGCCCAAAAGTGTCTGGAACCGCTTGCCACGTTTAAAGCCATCTGCAAGGGCGGCAATGGCCTGTGGCTGGTCGCCTGTTGGGGCAAAATCGGATATAACTTTAAACTCGCTCATGATTTAATTCATGCCTCCTTCGTCGGCGGAACAAATAGGTTGGTATGAAAATCCGCTTCGCGGATGTTTCACACTTGGCTCCCTCTAATGGTTTTGATTATCCAAAATCTATGATAAAATCCTGACAAAATCTAAGACACGTTCATGTTGACACGCACACATAGAAATATATCACAAAAGAGCCCGAGAGAGGAAGAACACCATGAAAGTACCAGACAAGCATTTTGTTATCGCAAAGGCAAAAAAGTACCTGGCGGAAGACATAGGCCCATCCCGCTACATGGAAAGCCTGCAAATTAGCGGCTGGCAATATGCCGAGTATGACGCAAGCAGTGCCCCACACAGCCTGGCGGACTTTTATGCAATCCCGGAATCCGATTTTAAACCCATAGCCTTCCAAGACCGCTGGGGCGGGCACGACCGTACCGCATGGTTTAAAACCACTGTGGCCTTACCTGCAGGTTTTATTACTCCTGGTACAAAGCTTGGCTTTAGCTTAAACATGATTACAGGCCCCGGTTGGGGCACAAATGTAGAATGCTTGTTACACATAAACGGCAAACCCGTCCAGGGCCTAGATCATAAACATACAGAGGCCTTGCTAGATGAAAGCCTAGCAGAAAGCGGCACCCTGGAAATTGCAATCAAAGCATGGGCTGGGTTATCAAAAGATACAAAAATCCGGATATTCCCCGAAACTAATCTTATTAAAATCCACACCCAAACAGACGAATTTTATTTCACAGCCCTGACCTTAGCCAACTCCATAGAGCTGCTGGGCGAGCATGACCTACGTCGCTTTAAGCTAACCAAGCTACTACAAGAGACATTTATCCATATAAATTTTATTAACCCAAAATCCGAAGCATATTATGAATCTATAAAGACAGCCTTGGCGTCCATATCGCGCGGGCTGGCGTTACTGCGCCGTCCAGAGATTAAGCCCATTGTCCACACTGTAGGGCATTCGCATATAGACATGGCATGGCTGTGGCGGCTTGCTGCTACCCGCGAGAAAGCCTCGCGTACATTTACTACTGTGCTTAACCTGATGAAACAGTTCCCGGAATATTACTTCATGCACTCATCGCCTCAATTGTATAAATTTTTACAAGAAGATTATCCAGAGATTTTTGACTTAGTAAAACAAAAAATCCAAAGCGGCCAGTGGGAAGCCACAGGCGGCATGTGGGTAGAGGCCGATACCAACATCCCAAGCGGCGAGTCTCTGGTGCGGCAGTTCTTGTATGGCAAGCGCTACTTGAAACAGGAGTTGGGAGTAGAAAGCACCGTGTTGTGGCTGCCCGATGTATTCGGCTACTCTGCAGCTTTGCCTCAAATCGCAAAAAAATCTGGTATAGATTATTTCATGACCACCAAAATCAGTTGGAACCAATACAACCATTTCCCTCATGATACATTCAACTGGCGCGGGCTAGATGGTGCAGAAATATTGACCCATTTTATTACTACACCCACTGGCGGCAATTTTTACACTTACAATGGGGAGCTAACCCCACGTGAAATCCCAGGCATATGGGAAACATACAAGCAAAAAGACATAAACGAGCACCTACTGCTTGCCTATGGCTACGGTGATGGCGGTGGTGGCCCCACCCGTGAGATGCTAATGACCCGCCGTGCCATAGAAGATATCCCTGGGATACCATATGTAAAAACAAACAAAGTAGAGCCGTATTTTACAGCTTTGGGGCAATCCCTAGAAGGCAAACAACTAGAAACCTACGATGGGGAGCTATATTTTGAGTTTCACCGGGGTACGTACACGAGCCAGGCGTACAGCAAAAAAGCCAACCGCCAAATGGAGTGTCTCCTTCATAGTGCAGAGCTTTTGGGCATGATGCACGACCTAAAGCTGGGTACAAACACGTATCCAGCGCTACCGTTACATGAAATATGGGAGCGGGTACTACTACTGCAGTTTCATGACATCATACCGGGGACGTCTATACGCCAGGTATACGAAGACAGCCGCAATGATTACGAGCTGCTAATTGCACGCACAAAGGACTTGATAGCATCGTCTACCACTGCCATCAACAATGAAGTAAAGCTAAATCAAGACTCGATAGCGGTGTACAACCACCTATCTTGGCGGCGCGACACAGCAGAAATGTTTATCCCATTCTCAGACCGTATAAACGAAGATACAACCTTCACAGACTCCGAAGGCTATACCCTAGAAAGCCAAAAAACAGAGGGCGGCTTGCATGTCGTATTTACAGAGCTGCCACCCCTAGGCTACAAAACCTTCGCAATAACCAAAGAAACCCTACCAGAGGCAGATGATAGTTTAAAGTTGGAAACAAGCGGTGGCAGCACCACCCTAGACACCAACTTCTACAATGTTGAGTTTGACAGTAATGGTGAAATAACAAGCCTGTACGACAAACTAGCCAAGCGCTATGTAGGCAAAGGCAACCTGAACGTGCTGCAAGCCTACGAAGACAAGCCTATGGCCTTCGATGCCTGGGACATAGATGTCTTTTACAAAGAAAAGCCCTACACATGCTTCGAGTACAGTGGCCTGGAAGTGGTAGAGCACGGGCACTTGCGGGTAATACTGCGCCGCAAAATAACATTTAACAACTCGCAAATAGAACAAGATATAATTTTCTATGCCCGCAACCGGCGCATAGACTTTGCAACAAAAGTCGAATGGAACGAGCGTCAAACACTGTTAAAAGCCGCGTTCCCACTAGATATCCGCGCAACAAGTGCCGCGTACGATATCCAGTTTGGTTTTGTAGAAAGGGCCAACCACAATAACGACGAGCGTGACTTCGCCCAGTTTGAGGTATGCGGCCACAAATGGGCAGACGTGTCCGAAAGCGGCTACGGTGTAGCGTTGTTTAATGACTGTAAATACGGCTATGACTGTAAAGACAGCATACTGCGCCTGACCCTTATCAAGTCCCCCATAAGCCCAGACGAAACCGCAGATGTGGGCATTCACGAGTTTACCTATGCACTATACCCCCACTTGGGCAACCTAGTAGGCTCATATGTACAAACGAGGGCAGAGGAATTTAACAACCCCGTAGAATGCTACGAAATACCAGCAACAGAAAACGGCGGCTATTTCGTTGAATTTTCTATGCTAAAAGTGGATGCGTTAATCCCTCAGCTTATGGATGAAGACCCATCGCTTCATATTGTTGTGGATACCGTAAAAAAATCCGAAGACGGCAAGGACCTTATACTGCGGGTATACGAAAATAATAACCGCGCCCTCAACGACGCGGTTATACTAATGGATAGCTGTGTAAGGTTTACAGAAGTAATAGAAACAAACTTACTGGAAGAACCACTGCCAGAACAAAACGTAAGGGTAGACGGGCAAGGTATTGTCTTTGACATTAAGCCCTTTGAGATTAAGACATTTAGGTTGGTGCTTTAAGTTTTAAACTTTAGTGGATGAAAATACATGCTACCCTCGTATGTCCACCACACGAAGTGAGTACACGCCCCCGCTAGATATATATGCATCTACGGTATCTGTAAAAGGGTTGTACCGGCTAAGCAGCGGCTCGTTGCTTTCGTTGACCAACACCAACATATCGGGGTTAGCGCCACCCATAGGGACTGACAGCATAGCATCCACATCATGGGCCACCACCACATTAACAGAATAAAAATATACAGGGACCGGGGCGTAAAATACGTTCTCCGGCCCTTCTTGTATGGGGCCTAGGGTCCATATATTAGCGACAATTAGAATAACTGCAACCACCGGTACGACCCATATGCGCAGCCTCTTGCCCATGCTTGCGAGCACACCCCATATTATTAGTACAATAGCAAACGCTATAACAGCCCAGTAGTCCACAATAACGCCAAGCACAAAGCCACTACTGTCATCTACACTAGCATAGTGCATAGCGGTATAGTCATAACCACCGGTAGCAAGCGGCGCACCAGGCTCTATGCGCAGGGCACTCCCAGATATGAGCCCGCGGTAAAAGGTTACCGCCGCAAACTGTGCCTGTATCGTAATATTGTCGAAATCCATACCCGATACATCGTCCGGGAAGCTTATATCCAGTACAGCTTGCTCACCCAATACAAAGTTTATATTGGCGTTTAGCGGCCGTAATAAGCTTATACCTTCATCGTCCAATATGCCTTGTGCATTTTCGCTTATATTGCGTGCTATGTCCGCAGATATTTGCAACATATCTGCATAGAACACCCCATTTGTTGGGGCATCTAGTGTCGTGCCTTTGCGGATAGCATCTTCTATAAAGAAGGCTATGAGGTTTAAAGCATCATCGCATTGGCAGCCCGCTTGGACAAAGGCCGCTACTGCATAGGTTATGGCTTCCTGTGCACTTGTCGCATCATCTATACCCACAAGCCCATCCGCTGACAAGGTGAGATTTGGGCACATTGGAATCAGCCAAGGGGCGTATCCGTTATCTACTGCACCAACCTGGGTAGTAGGCACAGCAAGAACCAGTGCTATTATTACTATGGCCAACATTGCTATCACGCGTATTTTTCGTCTTATCATATGTGTCACATCCCAATATCTACTATGCTTTACCATAATACTATCCCATTATAGCGAAATAAATAAGAAACAGTCCACACTTGTCAACAACCCAATCATCTGTTAAAATTAACATTGTGAAAATTTTTGAAGTCGACGGTTCCATCAAGAGCCGGGCTCTTATTATCTAGGAGGTTTACCACTATGGCAAGATGTGAAGTATGCGATAAAGGCATCCAAACGGGGCACCGTATAAGCATAACCCGTAGCCAAGTATCCCGGCGTGCCAACCGTATGTGGCGTTCTAATATCAAAAAAGTGCAAGTTGTAGAAAAAAACGGTGCGGTACGCCGTGCTAAAGTTTGCACCCGTTGCCTAAGGGCTAAAAAAGTAACACGCGCTGTCTAATGCGCGGACAATCCAAGACAAACATTTAAACGCCATGCTTTGGGCCAACCCAGCGCATGGCGTTTTTTGTGTTATGGCATAGTATTTCGAATTAAGTCGCGATAAAACTGGCAATACTACATAAAAACATAGTTTTAATACTAATCTCAATTATAACGTTAATTTGCCCAAACGAAAAATCATTACTACCTGATATTTTCTATTTGGGCAAATTCTTAGAATTTATTTGAGATTTGTATAGGATGGAGATACCAATGGCAGAAAAATTTATTATCCACCCCTGTGGCCCACTAAAAGGTGAAATAGGCATAGGCGGTGCAAAGAACGCTGTATTACCAGTCTTGGCAGGTAGCTTGCTGACTGGCCAACCCTGTGTGATAAGCAATGTCCCCAACCTAAGCGACGTAGAATACATGTGCGAGCTGGTAGAGTCTTTGGGTGGGTTTACAGCCTGGAACCGCAACCAAGGCACAATATCTATAGACACCAGCCGCCTAACCAAGTGCGAAGCCGCATATGAGCTGGTAGGAAAACTACGCGCTTCTTTCTTGATAACCGGCCCACTATTGGCGCGCTTAGGCCGCGCACGCGTGCCGCTGCCAGGTGGTTGTGCAATAGGCTCAAGGCCGGTAGACCTGCATCTAAAAGGCCTGGCAGCAATGGGTGCGGAGATAGAATATGCCCATGGCTATGTAGAAGCCACAGCCCAAAAACTACAAGGGGCCAAAATTTACCTAGACTTCCCAAGCGTAGGCGCAACAGAAAATATAATGATGGCGGCAGCTCTAGCTCAAGGCCAGACCATTATAGAAAACGCCGCCGTCGAGCCAGAGATTGTAGACCTTGCCAACTTCATAAACACAGCCGGCGGCGATGTAAGGGGTGCCGGCACAGATACAATTAAAATAAACGGCGTAAAAGACATGAAAGGCACCCACCACAGTGTCATCCCAGACCGTATAGAGGCCGGTACATTCATGGTAGCGGCAGCACTGACCCGCGGCGACGTAATGCTTACCAACGTAATGGCCGACCATGTAAAGCCCGTAACCGCCAAGCTAAAAGAAGTTAATGTCAACGTCAACGAAACACCCCACGGCATACATGTTAAAGCCGACAACTGCGAGCTTATAGCCGCAGACATAAAAACCCTACCCTATCCCGGCTTCCCTACAGACATGCAAGCCCAATTCATGAGCTTGATGGCCAAAGCCAAAGGTACCAGCGTAGTAACAGAAACAGTTTTCGAAAACCGGTTTATGCAGGTAGGCGAGCTTAAGCGCATGGGTGCAATAATAAAAATAGAAAGCCGAAGCGCAATAATTGAAGGGGTAGACAAGCTAACCGGCACACAGGTATGCGCAAGCGACCTAAGAGCAGGTGCCGCACTAGTACTAGCAGCACTTGTAGCCGAAGACACAACAGAAATAAGCGGTATAACCCATATAGACAGGGGGTATCACCTACTAGACGAAAGGCTCAACGAGTTGGGTGCATGTATAGGGCGCGCCATTGAGGCGTAAACACGGTTTATGTAAGCGTCATGTTGCCACACCCAGCTATTTCCATTTCATACCAGTGCATTTCTCATGTTTAAACCTCACCTCCCTAGGGTAATACTTAACTACGAATAAATCACAGGAGGTGAGCGAATGAAAAATACAACCTCTGGAGAAGATAGCATCTTCAAGAAGAAGGGGTTTTTCATCGCACTGTATTCATGCCTTGGGGCTGTAGCAGTACTGGCGTTGGTTATGACATTAACCAACTTTGGCCAGCCCGGTTTCCAGGCAGAAGATTATGAAGAAGAAGCCGCCTACGTAGGCGCAGACCAAGTACCGCCCTACATGGCGCAAGTAGACGAGGAGGCCTGGTTTAGACCACGACAAACCTCTCCACCAGCTACCCCACAACCAACATCGCCACCAACGAGGTCAACACCAACACCGCAAGTACCCATGCACCCCGGCCTGCCGGACCCAGAGCCTACACAGCCATCACCAGAGCCACCCCCGGTACCGCCCACAGCAGAGGTAGTAGCGCCGCCACCTGCGCCAGTTGTCAACTTCACCCCATTCGAGGAGGGCAGCCGCTTATTGTGGCCAGTATACGGCGACATTGCCATGCGCTTTAGCATGGACGCGCTAATCTATGACCCGACACTTGTACAGTTCCGCACGAACGATGACCTAAGGATTTCGGCGGAAAGTGGTACCCAAGTACAAGCCGGCGCAGGTGGCCGTGTTATGGCAATTGGGCGCAACGTTGTTAGGGGCAACTATGTAAAAATAGACCACGGCAACGGGTGGATAGCCACCTATGGCCAACTGGCAGATACCAAGCTGGTACGGGAAGGCGACGTTGTACAAGCCGGGCAGTTGTTGGGGACTGTAGGCGCACCATCACTGTTTGGCAGTATGCACGGCTATCATGTCAACCTGCGTGTTACTAGGGATGATGTAGCCGTTGACCCGTATGCACTACTGGCATCGCGGGGGAATTAGATTAAGTATACAAAAGAGAACATGTTATAAGCGCCGTGCGAGTAGTTGCTTGCATGGCGCTTTACTATGAAGTACAACATTTTACCCCGCAAAAAAATACACCGTAAAATTCCACAACATATGAAGCAACATCGGCACAAGGATATTCCTTGTCTTTATAAACGAGTAGGCAAAAAGCAGGCTTAAAACAGCAACACTGATACTAGACGTAGCAATGTCATAAATCCCAAAACCCCTGCGTATCCATATCGGGTAATGTATTAGCGCAAACAACACAGCATCTAGTGCAAGTGCATATCGCTGCTTCATTCTCTTTAAAAAAGCATTGAGCAAGAATCCACGAAATACCAATTCTTCTGTGATGCCTACAAACAAAACTATACCTATTAGCCTAGTCGGCTCAAAGTAAGGATTAACTCGCAATTCGCCATGATCAATCCACATTCGAACAAAAAGTGCAATAAAGATTATGGCAGCCGTTGTCACAACAAAATAATCCCTTGACCATTGCAGCTTGTTTGTAAACATTTCCTTTAACCCGATTAGCATATCACGGCTAAAATACCTTATTAGCAAGATGGCGGGCACTGTCCACGCCAACAGTTTAATCCCTTCCCCTATAAGCTCAGACGCAATGGGGTTTAACGAGTCCAAAAAAACAGGCTGTATAACCAACTCTCTTATAATCCATATTACAAAAAATACAACAAGATATATGGTAATGTGTAAAGCGGTTAATCTTCTTTCTTGCGGCATTATGACTTCTCCTCTTGTCTGATTGTGCTTGAGATTAATGTTAGTTACTTGAATGGCTACATGGCTTGGAAGGTGGTGTAAGCACCATTGCCCAACTTTGCAAATGCCTGTCGGGTGTAACTTTATTTGATTCATAAGGTTTTACTATTTCTATGATTTTTTCTATAAGCTCTTTCGCTTCATCACGGGAAACATGTATAGGCGCGATAAAAAAACCGTAGCCGTCACGCATGGGGTTTATGTCACCTTGGGGGAGATTTTTTTCAAATTCGTCTACTATGCCATTTGCAAAGCGTTGAATTTGCGCAATAGATGCCGCAGATGACGGGTCTTTGGCTATTAAATCAAGCTCGGCTTCAAAGTCTATGGCCATACCGTAGACCTTTTCATTTACATTTCTAATCCGGTTTTCTTCAACTATGTGTATAAGCCCGTCATCAACCATTTTTTTTAAATAGCGGTAAAGGGTTGTTTGTGGGAGCTGGCTTACGATTTCTGCCAACTCTTTTGTTGTTGCCCTTTTTTGGTTATTTATTGTTGTTAACAGCTTAAACTTAATTGGATTTGTTAAGTACTCCATCAGCTTTTTGTTCATAGTGCACCTCATGTAAGTTTTTATTTCCATTATGGCAATAATACCACCATGGATATATAAAGTCAAAAGTTTCGTGACAAATAAAAAACCAGCATACCCAGGTACAGGCATGCCGGTTTTTGCTATTTCACTAATTTTATATTTGTGACCTCTAAAGCACCCTACGCGCAGTTACAAAAGTCCGTACATAGTACTCACTGTGGAAGTTGCTAATAATCACGCCACCGCTACGGCTGCTTGCAGAGTGGATGAGCTGGCCATTGCCGATATATATACCAACATGGGAAACCGTCCTGCCACCCATAGTAGCAAAGAACAATAAATCACCAGGCCTAACATCGTCACGAGATACATATACCCCGCTAGAAACCATATCCCTAGAGCGGCGCGGAAGTGTAACGCCAAAGGGACTTAATACATATATAACAAACCCAGAACAGTCAAAAGAATACGGCCCGTTCCCGCCCCAGCGGTATGGCCGGCCAAGGAATGTTAGCGCCCTTTCTACTACCTCGTTTTGGATATCGCTATTTGTTATGCTGCCGCTGCCACTGCGGGCCGCGGGTACATCTACAAAGCTTGGCACAGATATGTGCGGCCTTCCTATATAGGCCAGTGCACCTTCAAACATTACGCCGTACCAATTGCCGTAGTACGATACAACAGTAAGCCTGTCACCTTCA
>Ga0123355_10000599_pt1 | contig 48632 bp, 46 predicted proteins | sample TergutEmb28metaG_3_FD_89872 | JGI IMG/M metagenome (GOLD analysis project Ga0123355, IMG submission 89872) | Embiratermes neotenicus P1 segment gut microbial communities from Petit-Saut dam, French Guiana - Emb289 P1 | ecosystem: Host-associated > Arthropoda: Insects > Digestive system > Gut ...
AAACCAACGGGTCTTCTCGCGAAAAACTAAATTTATGTACTACTTATTCCAGCCACAACTCCATATAATTAGTAATTTTGGATAGCATCTATTCGCAAAACCACACTTTTACGAAAAGATGCTAGTTCTTACCTCAAAGCACTAGCGCACATACACCCCTAGTTGCATTCTAAACCAGCCATGGCGCGCTTGCTTGTTAGTTATTATAGTCTACTTCCATGCGCAGTGAAAGTGATGTAATTAATATTTATTAGCAAGCCTGTTAATTAGCTGGCACACTATCCATGTACAATGTGTCGGGGCAATATTCGCACTATTGGTTTACTTAGTTTTATTATTCGACTGCTTCGTCTTGGCTCACTTGTTCTTCGGATTCCATCAGATATTTGTTCACAGCATCCAAGGCCAGCTTGGCATATTTAAGGGCTAACTTAGCATCCTCTTCCGTCCATTCATTCATGTTGTCGGGATAGCGGGATAATGTAGCATGGCCAGTGATTAGCTTGGCAACCTTTCTGTCTATCTGAACAGAAAAACCATAGTTATTACACTCATCAATCAGCCGCCCTATAACATGAATCTTTGGGATTTCAATCTCATTATACGCAAACACAGCTTTTAACGCTTTTTCTGTTGCCTGCTGGCAATGATAACAGATTTGTTCCAAATCTCTTGGCCAAAAATGCTTTTCTATTTTGGCAGCAAAGTCATAATCCCTTTGCGCATGGTCTAACCACTTTTTAGAGTAAACCAAATCAGGCATGAAGCAATCTTCCTTTCACTTTAATTTTATAAGGCAAACTGGATTTGTGGTTTTGAAATTCGTCAAATTCATCGTAAGTATACAAAATAAGGTCGTAAGGCATGGGAAAGTCCTCACGTATCACACAGGATATATCGGCGTTCATTTCATTTCTTCGTCCTTCTATTTTTGGAACCAACACGCAAATATCAAAATCGCTATCTTTGTTGTAATCGCCCCAAGTATAAGAGCCAAACAGATAAACTTGCGCTTCTGGATAATGGGCTTTTATTGTTGTGGCAATTTCGGCCAATAATTCTTCCAATGATTGTTCCAAGTCTTCGCCGTTATAATTCTGTACTCTTGTCATTTTACCGACACTCCTTCGATGCGAGATATCCTACGAATTGCATTGTTAATAGGCAACCCCTTCCAGCGCTTTTCCAACATAGCATAAAGGTCTTAACAGCCAAGTTATGGGTTTTTACGTTCTGACAGAAGATCAGTGATTAGCATTTTGAGCTTGCTTCGTATGCTATTTCAAGTCAAGATTTTTCTCACAAGATCATCTGTGAGATACATACCATTTGCTCGGAGTTTTGCAATCTCCTGTTTTAAATCAGAGATAATGCCTATATTTCTTGCTCTAAGAAGAACGCCAAGTGTCCCCGTAACAGTAAGGCCAAGTTGTTTTGCTTTGTTGCGCGCAGCGTTGTCATCAAGCACAACATACTGAACGCTATTTTCTATAGCACCAACCATAACCTCTACTTCACCGAGATGTAAACCTCCGAGCAAACCCATTGCTAATTGCTTGTTTGAAATATATATCTGTGAATATGATATATGGTTTAGATCTAGACCCTTTACTTCTTCTAGCACAGCACAGGGAATATGCACTTTCGAGAATAGGTTGTTAAGTACGGTCAACCTTCCGATACCTTCGAGAAATATAAGCGGGCTGGAATTTATTACAATCTCCATTTACAGCACCCTATCTGCAAATGCAATGTCGTCTTCCAGCATTTCTTCTGTATACACAATAGCAGGAATTCCAAGAAATTTAAGAACTCCCATGAATTCCAGCACGGTTTGTCCTGCCAACTCTGCGGCCTTAGCCAAACTAACTGCTTTTGAAACAAATAATCCAATAGCTAAATATGTTTGAATTTTTTCGTTTGTTCCAGCATCTGGCTTCGGCAGTGCATTAACTTCATACATCACATCATTGGGGATTGCTAAATAAACATTTTGCATCATGCATATCCTCTCTATTATAAGCATCTTGTTGGATTATTCATTATATCCATTTTATTCGTATTATCATTCCCACTCAGTGGTTATTCTTATGTGGCTCAGCCACCCCCCGGGGCAACCTTACCCCAAATAGACTGAACCACCACATACACCAATACACACCCAAGAATAACAGCCCCCGAAGCCACAGACCTGGAAACATGGGCCCGTACCTCGTTATACTCTACCCAGCGCAGCATCTCGAAGCAGTTATAAAAGAACGTAGCCGAAAACCCTACATACAACGCCAGCACACGCCTATCACGCCTTTCGATGACATGTAACAGCAAAAACGGCAGCGCCGGAAAGAAATATCTGTCCAGCATCCTAAACGAAAACACATACACCAGCGCAAACAGCGCACCCACAATAAGGAAATAATGTTTGCCGCCGCGCTTACGGTCAGTAAACAGCGCCGCCATTGTCCCCACTATAATAATAGCAACCACAGCCATACCAATAACACCATAAGTCAGGCCCATAAACCTCATATTAAGCGAGCCAAAATTGCCGCCTATTAACCAGAAAAAATTAAATGCATTAATAGAGCCATAGGGCCGCGACTCAAGCCCTTGCCAAAAGAACTCAAGGCTCACTCGCAGGTCAAATGGCACAAACAGCAATAGCATAAGTGCCCCGGCCCCAAGTATATAAGCCGCCAACCGCATAATGCTTCGGGCTGAAAATTTCGCTTCCTGCAAATACTCAATTGCGGAATACAAGTACACCGGCCCCAGAAATAGGGACTGAGGCTTTGTTAATATGGCAATCCCATAAAGCAAATACGCCGGAAGCAGCTTCCTATCCCTTAGCAGTAACAAGGAGAGCAGCAGCAGCAAGCTAAATACCGACTCCACCTGCCCCCAAACACTGGAAATAAGAATAACCGCAGGGCTTAAAACCCATAACGCCGCCAAAATAATAGGCAGCTGGGCCCGGCTATTCTGGCGCTGGGTCTTCTGGGCACGGCGGTACAATACATAGCCAATGCCTAAATCGCATAATATCGCAGGTAAAAAAATAGCAAAGGTATAAACAGTGGTAAAAGTCTCCCACTCGAACCGGGCAGCCACCGCCCCAATAACATACAGTACATATAAATAAACCGGCGGGTAATCCGTCATCACATCAATATAAGGGCTGCCATAAAAGGTCGAAAACCCATGTTCATAAAGTATCTGGGCCCATGTTTTAAAAACCCAAACATCGAAACCGAACATATAATCCACGTGCACAATAGCTATCACCCGCACAAGAAACCCAATTACAAGCAAAATGCAAATATAGTACTTTGCCGGGATACCCTGCCGCTCGCCCACATGGTCTGGGGATGCAAACAGTTGAAACTTAGGCCAAACAGCGTTAACCAGCACATACACCACGGCCAGCGCAAACAAAACATTGGCAATAGAAGCCAGAAGCATACCGTCACTCATATGATGATAGTAGGGCGGATAAACCCACATATTCATCAAGTACATATTAGCAAAAAGCGTAGCGGAAAACCCCATGTACAGCCAAAACGCATGAAAGGCGCCTTTGCCGGATACGCCTTCCGCAGGTTCAGGATGTTCTGCCCTATGCCCGTCAATAAAATGAAGCAGCAGTAATACCGGCACCGGGAACAGGCTGCTAAACTGCATATTAGGCGCAAACATAAACATTAGCGCAAAATATCCGCCAATTATAAGATAGTAGTTGCTTCCGCCCTTCTTATGGTCGGCAGAAAGGGCCGCCATTGCCCCAAGCACAATTGCCAAAACAAACAGTATCCCAAATGTAGAATACCTAAACCCCCAAAACAGCCCATCCAAAGGCTGCCTAAAACCGCCAACAAGGGCAAAAAAATTAAGGGCGCTTGTGGAAGCATGGCTGGTATCTTGAAGCCAGAACCTAATTTGCAATGCCGCCGGCAAAAAAATAATAAGGGGTTGGCTGTAAATTTTATGCCTTATGCGGCTAAGAAGCAGCACCAGCGCCAGCACAATAACCGGCTCATAAAAGCCCCCAATAACAGACGCAAAAATAGCCGCCGGGTTAAACACCCAAAAGGCGGCTAGTATTAATGGTCTGCTGGATTGGGTTGGGGTATCCCCATTCCCTATTGCCTTCTTGCTTAGGTCAAACAGTACATAACCAATTCCAAGGTCACATAGTAGTGTAACCCAGCCTAAAAAAGGCTCATAAAATACATTGCCCGTGATAAACATTACTACCATGCGCACGGCAAGGCCCGCCGCAAGTAGAATCCATATATGGTGGCTGCGTGATGTTTGAGTATTCATATTGGCTCCTGTATTTACTACTTCCCGGATACCGTAACTCCGTCAAAGCAACACCAAGGCAATAAATTAACGCCATTGGCGTTGCGCTCTTTAGATATAGCCGGGATGTTCTTTAGTATGTCCACTATATTAAATGATACCATAGTTTCAGATATAGCATCGGTAACTTGCCCGTTTTCTATTAGGAAGCTGTTCTTTGCAACGCCGGAAATATCCCCGCTGGGCCCAGGGGACGCGCCAGAGAAGCGGCCAAGCAGTATTCCCTTATCAATCCCCTTAATCATATCCGCAAGGGGCGTGTCGCCTGCCGCTACCTCTATATTATATGTGGCGGTATTTGCGGCACGGGGCTTGCCGGTTTTATTGGCACCATACAAGTCCAGGCTGAAAGACGTTAGCACACCCTCACGTATAAAATCCGCGTCACGGCTTAAAAAGCCGTCTTCTGTAAAGCGCTCTGCCGCTATCATTTCTGCGGCATGTGGAGCGGCCCGCATGGTTAGTTTCTTATCGGCTACTACTGTGCCCAGGGCGTCCTTCCAGCGGCTTGTGTCGCTTATCATGGCATAATTCCCAAGGAAACATTCGAAAAGGGTCTGCCAAATCATATCATCGCAGGAAGGTGCGACTATAATCTTACCCACAAATTTATCATCTATCATGCGCGTCTTTAGGGATTTTACCGAGTCCTCAAGCAAGGCCCGCTGCATTCCCATATCAATAAAGGGCACGGCAAGGGAATTCATAAGCATATGATTATAGTTGAATGACGAAGATGCCTCCCCGTCCTTTGCGACGAACAAGGTGTTTAGGAAGTAGTATTCGGCTTCGTCTAAAAACTCTGCGCCATTGCTGTTAATATACGCCGCCCTTCGGCTGTTAAACTCCGCGTTCATATCCAGGTTGATTTTGGGGTATTCCTCTGCAACCTGTGTAAGCAGTTCCTTGCAGCGGTCAAACAGCTGCCCCATATCCCCGCCGCCTATTAAACGGCTGAAAGTTTTATTTTCTTCCAGCGGGGCAATGTCTTCAGCCTCGTCCGGGGCTGCGGAATCGGCCAGGGCTACGCATTCCTCCACTGCCTTTTTAACGGAATCCTTATCCAGCTTATTTACGGATATTGTGCCCTTGCGCCCGCCCTTTATTGCCTTTAGGTTAAGTTCGTCTTCAAAAAGCGTCCGAAGCAGCGAAAACTTGTTTGCCTCTACATTAAACTCGTCTTTACGGCCGCCGGAAACTGTACAGGAAGCCTTGTCGGCCCCTGCTTTTATCATGGCCTCTACTGCGTATGCGGCTATATCCTTCATATTATTTCCCTCCAATGTTAATGTCACAGCGCAGCGCCGGGCCGCCCATTCCGGTAGTCATTGCTTGCTTCTTACCGCAAAAACCGCCGGCGTCCCAGAACATATCGTCGGAAATCATGTCTACGGTTTTAAGCATATCAAATGCCATGCCGGAAACCGTTGTCTCTTTAATGGCCCGGCCCAGCTTACCGTTTTTGATTTCATAGCCTTCGTCTACAGAGAACATAAACTCTCCGGTAGTGTCGGCCTGGCCGTTGCCGGTTTTAACCAGGTAGTAGCCGTTATCTATGCTTGCAATCATGTCCTCAAGCTTACTTTTACCCGGAAGAATAGCTGTGTTGCGCATACGTATAAGGGGCTCGTCTGAGTATATGAAAGCCCGGGCGTTGCCCTGAGGCGCCACACCAAACTGCCGGGCCGTATCCCGGGAATGCATAAAGGATTTTAGTATCCCGTCTTGGATTAGCACAACATCTTCAGCTTGTACGCCTTCATCGTCTACATAAACCGGCAATGGGCAGGGCTTGCCTAAAGCAGTATGGGCAAAGTCCACCATGCTTACCATTTCGCTGGCTACCTGCTTATCTAGGTTATTTGCGGCCACGCTGCCGCCCAGCACTATATCCGCTTCCACTGTATGGCCTACCGCCTCGTGGGCCAGCATCCCGGCCATTTCCGGGCCGAGTATGCACTTGTGAATCCCGGCATCAGCATATATCCCTTCGCGTTTTTTCATTAGGGATTCATATAGCATGTCCAACTCGTGGGTCAGCAAAGCCGGGTTTGTAAACAACTCGTCAAAACGGCCAAAGCCTCCCAGCGGGCGGTATAGTTCTACCGGTACACCGTCTGATGTTTCCGCTGTCATAAACACATATACCATGCTGCGGGGCTGGAAGAAATGGCTGTCCATACCGTCGCTTACTACCAGCAATTTTTCAATGTCCAGGCAGTTGGCAACTACTGTGCGGCTGGTTAGGTTTTTGTATTTTTCTACTACCAGTGCGTCTACGGCTTGGGCAAAGTCCACCAGTAGGCTTTGGGGGATATGCGCCCCCGGAGCGGTTACTAAACCCTGGCTGCCGGCCTTTGCGGCTGGCAATGGCGGCTTGCCTTTTTTAACATGGTTGTCCATAAATACGGCGTTATTTGTTGCGGCAGAAAGGACATTTTTCACGCCCTCATGGGTGTATGCCGCCGCGGATGCAAACCCGAACGTACCCCCGCGGTAAACCCGTGCGGATACACCGCCTTCCGAGTCCTGGGAGTTGGATGTCATATTCCCGGATACAAGGGCTACGCGCCGGGTGGTGTTTACCTGCGCCCTAAGTTCCGTATGGTCTTTAAAGGCGCTTTTATGGGTTGTTAGCAAGTCTTGTAGCATTGCATTCTCTCCTATCTGCCCGCTATGGGCTAAACCTACCATGGGTGAAAATCGCTTTTATCGGTATCATCAAAACCGGATGCTGCCGTCTAAGCCCCCTTCCGTGGAAGGGGGTGGCCCGAAGGGCCGGGGGTTGTTTATAAATTGTGCAAACCTCAACCCCCGCCGCCTTCGGCGGCACCCCCTTCTAAAGAAGGGGGCTAAGTGCCTGGAAGCCTTTATCGGTATCATCAAAACCGGAAAAAGGTTTACCATTAGTATCAAAACCGGGTGATGCTAAAGCACCAGCCACGTTACCAAAACCATAATAAAAAAGGTAAGCCCAATGCAGCCCATTATGACCTGCCACTTACCATATTTTTTAAGCCTGAAATATGAAAGCATCAAAAGCCCGGTTACAACAAAGGTAACCGTTAGCGCCCATTCTGGGAACCCCATGTACACAATCGCCCATGTTGCCATTGTCACCAGCATCATAGCACTTGGCACAGGCAGGCCCGTAAAGGACATATCCGCTTCGTTAATATTATAGTACGCCAGCCGCCAAAGGCCGCAAATGCAGTAAAACACAAGACCAATCCTAAGTGGCCAATTATCGCCCATAAAGCCATGCACAATCCATACAGGCATGATTACGCAAATAAAAAAATCCACCAAAGAATCTATAGCCTGGCCGAAACGGGATTGCTGGTTTAGCTTACCTGCAAAGTAGCCGTCCACCAAATCGCACACTGCGGCAAAGAATAAACAAACCATAGCCGCCCTAAAATTGACCGCAACCAAAAAATAACATGCGGCAATTCCAAATATTAACCCCGCAGTGGTAATCACATTTGGCACATTGAAATAGCTAAGGGCCGGGAAATATTTTACGATAGTTTTCATAAATCCATTCCTTTCTGCTTAGGGCCTGTATTAATAAAGGGCCTACGAGCCCAACGGGTGCCCAATAAGGGATTTAGTTTCATATCCGGCGTTGGTTTGCTGTATTATTTCCTCGTCGGGTATAAATGCGCCGGCCTTAAAAAATACCAGCACCAAAGACCCGCCGGGAAGAAAAAAGCTGGCCTGCTGGCCGCGTGTTACTTGCTGACCAACATCAAAACAATGTACGATGCTGCCCACAAACGTAGCACCTACCTCAACCATAGCCACTTCACCAAAATGCCGGGAAGAGAAATTAATTAGTGCACGCTTATTACGGCAGTAAAGCCGCCTTACCCTATCCACTGCAAGGGGGCTTACAGAATATAAGTCCCCTTTTAAAAACCTGGCTCCGGTAACTACCCCATCGTCAAAAAAATGCATCCTGTGATAATTAGAAGGGGTAAGGCGTATCCGCAGCATTGTTCCGCCGCGATACTCTTCCGCCAGGGCCGCGTCTCCAAAAAGTTCCGCAAGCGAGAAATCCGCGCCTTTTGCGGCGATTAGCCTCTCCGGCGCGATATCTGTGTTTATTGTTACCATACCTTCGCAGGGGGAACCCAATACCTGAGGGTCCGCAGGGAAGCTGACATCCGCCTTCTCCCGAGAGAAGAACTGGGCAAAAGTTTGATACTGTGCGTCGCAGCCGGTCATATCAATGTCATTCTCTTCTATAAAGCGCGGAATTTTGCGGGCAGACATGCGCGTACGACAATACAGCCCGTATATGCGGCTTACGGTTTTACGCTTTACCCACCATAACAAAGAAGCCCGGCCTACTGGGTTTTCATATATCAGGCGCATCCAGCGCTCGGCTACTATGCGCTCTTGCTCCAATTTGCCGTTAGAATATACCCATAGGGGCTGGCCGGCTTTTCTGTGGCCTCTTTTTAACCTTAGCCTTCTGGGCCTTAGGGTTACCCAGCGGTTTTTCTTTCCTGGGCGTTTGGGTATTCTTAATCTGATTTTTTTCATTGATTTTTGTCCCCCATCAAGCGAAGTATTTCAAATACTATGTTTTGCCGCTGGTAGATATGTTTTAGAGTTATTATAGCATTCAACCCCTTTTAGCGATTTCGTTTGAAATTGGGCTTCAGGCTGCGCCGAAAAATGCATTGAAGCGTTGCATTTTCCGGCTTGCTTCAGCCCATTTCAAATCGAAACGCCTATATGTAATGCTGTGATGGCGGTATGGACTTTGATTGTTGATATAGTATATCAAGACATGTAAGGGGATTATACCGCGATTTAGGGAAGAATTTCAACTTATAAGATTAAGTAGGTTCCTATTTGAAACTTTTCGCAAACACTACGCCGCTATAATAGTAAGGGGTGATTTAATGACGGGCCCAACCACCCAAGAGCGGTTCGATGAAATATACAACTCCACACACAAGGCAGCCCTAACACTAATAACTGCCAAATGCAGCCGCACAGCCGATATAAACGACATATTCCAAGACACTTACATGGAACTGTATCGCGTACTGCAAAAGCGCGGCACAAGCTACATAGTAAGCGATAAAGCCTTCGTGCTGCGGCTGGCAAAGCAAAAGCTTGCCAGGTACTACTCCCTGCAACAACGGCTGCGGATGTTTATTTCCTCCGGCACCATAACCGAAGACGATGAAAACGCGGATTTATTCAATTTAGAATCTGACACATTCCTAACAGAGGACTTCACGGTAGATAAACTCACCCTAGACGAAGCCCGCAAGTACATCCACTCCCGCCCTGAAATTGTGCAAAAGGTATTTTATCTTTTTTACGACATGGGCTTAACAATACCGGAAGCAGCGTCGGCCCTGGAAATCAGCGAATCCCAAGTTAAAAACAAGCTATACCGCACCCTAAAAGAACTGCGTAACCTGTTAATACACAATCCCCAAGCATGAAAGGAGAACCAGATGAAAGGCCAAGAAATAATCAACCAATTAACCCAAGAAAAAATGCCGGATATCCAGCAAGTACGCGAACTATGCCTAAACCAGCCGGCCCGCGCAAAAAAGGGCATCCGCCATTTACGCCTATCCACAGCGGCGGCAATAGTAGCGGCATTTTTAGTATTTGCCACAGCGGCCTACGCGGTTGTGGATTACCGGCGGGTTGAAACAGGCGGCAATATGGACATTGTAATACTACCCGACAACCAATACGGCCGACAGCTTTACCACGAACGTAACGAGAACCGTCAAATAGGGCGAAACATATATTGGGCCCTTAGCGATAATATGTACATCGGGCGAATAACCGGGGCAATGGCGCAGTTTATTAACGGAGAACTGACAGGGCAAATTTTCACGGCAGAGGGCACCCCCCTTGATTTTGAACTGGCAGTACCAAGGCCCGGCCTGCTAAGCTTCGGCAATCATCATTTAGATGACAGGGGCTATGTTCTGTATAACGCCGATGGTTACGAAATCAGTTCTATGGTTCTTTTTACTGATAGAGACGGCGAGCCTTCCTTTATTCATATAAACACCAGGGCCCATGAAGAAGCAGTACATGGCCACAACTCCACATACGAAGAAGTAACAACAGCCTTTGGCAGACCCGTCAGGCTTCCAACTGTGCATATGGAAAACTTCCAGCCTCCTGAGTTTAACCTAAACAACTGGCAGCCGTATTCCCGGGAACCTGAATGGCATGTAAGGATACTCTACACCGTAAGCGAACTAACCGGCATTTTCGACTTCTGCCGGAATGAGATGCGCATCTTTATCCAAAGCGAAAGGGGCGAAAACGACCAACCCCTATGGACACTGTACTACCTAGGCGGCGAGGTTATTTCCCATGACATAGCCGGCGTAATAGTATATGAGTTAAACCTCCCCGAAACCACTACGTACTTTGTTTGGACACATGACGGGCTGGCGTATAACTTTACCCCCTCACCCATGTTTACCAACCAACAAACTATGGATGTTATCCGCAGTATGATTGAATAGTCGCATATATAATAAAGGGTAAACCATCCCGCCCAAGCCGAAACATGGGAAACAAAAAAATAAGCCGTATCCTAGGAGTATGAAACCAGGATACGGCTTATTTTCGTTGCAGGAGTGAATTTAAGAAGTGAATTAGCATATAAAGCGGTCACGTGTCCAGTAATGGGAACGTCATTTGTTTGACGACCCCCGCTTTTTGCTATAGCATTATTATAACGATTTTTTTGACCGTGTCAACTATTGCTATTTTTAGCATACATATGCAGAAATTTGGAGTGTTTTACTCGAATGAACGGACTGTTTATTACATTTTCCAACAGCCTTATCTCCCTGGCTTTATGCATTGCGGTAGGGTTTTTTTGCAGGCGGCGCAAGTTGTTTAACGACGCCCACACCGCCGGTATGCTGGAGTTGCTTGTTAAAGTGGCTGAAAACGACTGCGTTTAATTTGAGAAATCCATTATATTTTGCTCTTATACCCGAAAGCAGTATCACCGAAAATGTCGGTTCCACTGTTGCATTATTTTGAGAATTTACACATTAGGATTAGGGGATTATTACCACAACACAATTGTTGCAGTATATTTACTGCATATTATCCATTACTCCATTCGGACTTCCTGAGTGTACCAGGCACCCATTTTTCATGACCAGAACAACGTCAAATCCGGTGAGTTCATCCTCGCTTATCTTGTGTGTAACCATTAATATAGTTTTATCCTCAAGCGCGAGTAGATAGTCGTTAATCCTTTTTGCTGTTTTCACGTCCACAGCAGAAAACGGCTCATCCAAAACCAATACGGGCGTGTTCATGTTTAGGGAACGCAGTAGCCCTACAATCTGTTTTTCGCCACCACTAAGATCTTGGCAATTCTCGGCAGTGCTCAGGGTGTCCCATATCTCAAAACTGGCAATTTCCTCCAGTCGCTTTGTATCCGTTAATTCATACGCCCCAAACATGGTTATATTGTCGGTTAGTCCGGCTTCAAACAGATGCTCGTCTTGACTAACCCACGACACTATAGAAGAAATGTCTATTTGCGCAATGTCCTGTCCATTAATCCTAATCTGCCCGGAACTTATTTCAACCTGCTTTAGAAAAGCTTTAACTATCGAAGTTTTTCCCGACCCGCTGTGTCCTATGATGGCATACTTTTTCCCTTTCTCAAAAACAAAGCTAAAGTCCTTGACTGTAAAGTTTTCATACGAAATGCATACGCCAGAAAACTGAATATCATGATTAAAGTGTTCTGCTGTAGGATAATTTGGCATAGGCTGGTTCAGGAATTCATTCATTTCCTGCCTTGCTTCCTTAGTGCCGTTAATACTGTTGACATCATTAACAATGTACTTTATCGGGTCAATGAAACTCTCTATATAACCCAAAGTAGCAACGCCCACACCTATTGTTATTTCACCGGCATACAGCAAGTATGCCGCTGCAGCAAAGGCAGATATGCTTAATATATTCATTGCAAGGTAGTTGATAATATTTTTAAACGCTTTAAACACACCGGATTTTAGATGCTTGTTTTCAACCTCTACAAGTAAATCCCTATGCTTGTCGCCTACTGTATGAACAGATTTGCGATTAAACAGGTTGTGTGAATTTAATAGATTCTGCAACAACGATGTATACCGTCCCAAAGCACTTAAGTGTGCTTTTCTAAGTTCTGCAAGCCGTTTTCCTGTAATCATTGGTATAAACACCGTTATTAAAGACACCAAGAGTATCACAGATGCTATTCTGTAATCAATGAAAACAAAAAGCATTGTGGCATACAGCATGATACTGATTATTGAGTTTATCAGGTTGGTCAGACTTTCCAGAAACTCTTCCTCTATTACAGATACATCGTTGGAAATAATGGACATGTATTCGCCTGTGCTACGGCTTTGAAAGGCAATTGGAGAAATTTTTGACATCACGGCGAATAAATCTTTTCTAATTGAAATTTTAAATGCCCTGCCCAATTTCCAACTAAATACCTGACAAAAATACCCTGATACAACCGAAACGGCAATAGTTACACCGTAAGCACCTACAATTAATAAAATACCTTCGAAACCTTGGCTAAAATCATAATCAAACAATAACAAAGTCAGATAAGGAAACAATACTTGCAAAAGCCCAGACAGCGTCGCAAACACTACCTGTATAATCAGCAGACCCTTAACATTATAGACATACTTTTTCATCTACAATCCCACCTAAATGTAACAGCCAGCAGAACAATCGTCCTGCCGGCTGATTTTTAATAATGGCTTATGCAGCCTTGGCCGTTGCATCATCATCCACTGAAACGACAATATTATTCTTGCCGTTACATTTTCCCTTACATGCAGAAATTATTTCAACTGCCAACTTATGAATCTCAGGCTTTTCATATTTCATTGTTTCGCACCTCCTTTTCATACAGAATTTTTCTTATTTTTGCTTGCTCTAGAGCCATAGTAGAACATCCAAGGCAATCGCCATCCTCCAAAAGCGCAGTACCTGGACATCTGTAACAGTATTCAACCAAATCACATGTGTTACATTCCGTCAACTCAGTATTTCGTCTGTCATGAATCTGCTTTAACTCATGCGATTTTCTCCAAATATCTGATACCTTACTTACATATGCATTCCCGACACTGTGAAAATATGCGTTGCATGGAAACACATCTCCATTGCAGTCCACAGACAAGGTGAATTTTAAAATACTACATGCAAATGCATCCTTGTTATATGGCCGTCTTAGCGCTTCTGAATCATCTGAAATATCTCTTAAACCACGCATAACATTTTCTAAATCACTGTTTTTAACCCTTATCTTACCTGGCGAATCATCACCGTCAATTTTATACATTATCGAAGGATCCGACATGAATTTGAATCCATTATTTTTGCAAAATTCACTAATTTCTTTAAATTCAAACTTATTCTCATCAAGCAGAGGTGTTTTAATCTCAACAAGTATGCCATGCTTTTTCAATAACATAATACCATTCATTGCTTTAGACCATGACCCCTTGATTTGCGTGATGCTGTCATGAACAGCGGCGTTCATAGAGAAAATCGTGACCGTGTATTCTGAAATTGCTAACCGCGCTAAATTCTTGACTTTGATCTCGTCCAGCAAAGAAGCATTGCTAAATATAGTCACCCTGAAGAACATCATACGAGCTAACTCAATAATTTCAAACACATCGTCTCGCAGAAAAATCTCACCACCAGTTAAGGTAATGTCCAATGTTCCCATTAGTCTTAAGTCTTGAAACAATGATTCAATAAATGCATAACTCAAGCCTTCGCCTTCATGTGAAGGTATGTAACAATGCTTACAACTCCAATTGCATCGTCTTGTAAGTTCTATGGTTATTCCTGGCAGCACACCAGCTTTTTTCGCACTTGCATAATATGCAGTAAGGTGTGATTTGCTCGGATTATCAACCGTTTTATCCATACGTTAGTAGCCCCTCTGCACTCATAGAATCTATAAATTCTCTCACATCATATTCTACAGTCACTTTATCAACAACATATTTGCCTTGAAGTTCACTGACTATAGATTCAAAGCCAAGGCCACTAGCAATACTAATCCAAATATCCTTTGATGTATTTTGTAATGCGTATGATTTATCATTAGGTATCGTGTAAATATACACGGTATCATCAATAGTCTGCCATGCAACTTTTGAACTAATCATTGCCATTGTACACTGCTCATCCTTTCTTGCCACGTACGAACAACACGTAAAAGGTTGTCTATTTGTACCAAAACCCAAATATATGTCTTTGACCAAGTCATCAAGACTAGTAAGGTTAGGTATTTTCGTACTCGTGGGTTTATTAAACTTGCACTTTTTCACACAAATGCCTTCATGCCTTGTTCAACAGGAAAACATTATTTGACGTCCCCCGCTTTTTGCTATAGCCTTATTGTAGCGATTTTTTTACACATTATAACGATTTTTTTGCCCGTGTCACCTATTGCTATTTTTAGCATACATATGCAGAAATCTGGAGTGTTTTACTGGAATGAACGGACTGTTTATTACCTTTTCCAACAGCCTTATATCCCTGGCCTTATGCATTGCGGTAGGCTTTTTTTGCAGGCGGCGTAAATTGTTTAACGACGCCCACACCGCCGGTATGCTGGAGTTGCTTGTTAAAGTGGCAATGCCCTGCGCCGTTTTTATGTCGTTAATGCGCCCCTTTACAACGGCTCTTTTATTAGAAAGCATTGCCGCTTTTTTTATAACCGGCGGGTTCTTTCTATTAGGGGGGCTAATGGCAATAGGTGTTGCGCGCCTAATGAAGGCCAGCCGTGAAGAGCGTCAGGGCTGGCGGTTTGGGCTAACCTTTGGCAATGTAGGGTTTATGGGGATACCGGTAATTACCGCCGTATTCGGATACGAAGGGCTTTTTTATGTAGCAATGGCGCTGGCCTCTTTCAACCTGCTAACATTTACCATGGGCATAAAAATATTTGACACCGAAGGCACAACAAAAACAAGCCCAATACAAGTGATTATACAAAACCCTGCCCTTGCCGGCACTATTATCGGGTTTATATTCTTCCTCACAGGGCTTAGGCTGCCAACACCTATAGAGGATGGCGTCGCGCTTATTGCAAATTTAAACTCGCCTTTATCCATGATTTTGATTGGGTCGCTTTTAGCCAAGCAGTCCATTAAAGATACATTTACAGACATAAGGGTCCTGCCACCAAACGCAATAAAGCTTATTGTGGTACCTCTATTAAGCCTGCTGGTGCTGCGCTGGTTTATACCAAACCCCATAATGCTAGGCACAATTGTTACCCTAATGGCCATGCCCCCGGCAGCCAATACCGCCATATTTGCGGAAAAGTACGGTGGTGAATCCGTAGCCGCTACCCGGCTTGTTGTTGTGGGGACGCTGCTTTGCGTGATTACCGTGCCGCTTATATCTTTGCTTTTATAGAATAAAGGGTTTTGCAGCGGCTTTGAAATGCACCCCCTGCCACACTTGAACAGAATGGTAAACCTTTACACTACCAAAATTAAATAGGCGTGTTCATGTGCTACTGTCTTAAAATTAGCAGTTGAATTTTACGAAATAACGCTATATACTATTTATGGCTGGTCGTTTGCCTTTGGCGAACTGCTCGCCCATGCAACCTAGGAGGTGACAGTATGCCAAATATTAAACCAATATCTGATTTGCGAAATTACGGCGAAGTGTTGCGAGATGTAGCAATTGGCTCTCCTGTTTTTTTAACAAAAAATGGACGTGGACGTTATGCTGTACTTGATATTGATGAATATGTTGAATACGAAAAAACGCAAGCATGGCGAAAACTAAAATCGGAATTGGATAAGGGACGGCTTTCTGGCGAAGTAAATGGCTGGACTCCTGTTGAGGAAGTTTGGGCGCATCTTGAGGAGCGGTATAATGGCTAATATCTTCATGTCCGAGGATGCAATCAGGGATTTGGAACGAATAGGTGATTATATCGCGCACCAATTCAAAAGCCAGAAATCATCACATAATATCATACTGAAAATTAAAGAAAGAATTGATGAACTCGAAAATTTTCCGTTAATCGGTAAGCCGCTTGCGGCAGTGGTTGCTGTTAACACAGACTATCGCTTTCTTGGTTGTGGAAGTTATCTGGTATTTTACCGTCCTGTAAATGGAGATGTATTTATTGACCGCATACTTCACAGTAGACAAGATTATATTTCTATCCTGCTTGGCGACATTCAAGAGGAGTAAATGAGTATGGAAAAGGTCATGCAGTACTATCAAAATTACAATGAAGACATACGCATGTTTCGCGATAATTCACGTTTAATGGAATATTTGACGACCATTCATTATTTTGACCGTTTGTTTAAACCGGGCAGGCAAATTCTTGACGCTTGTGCTGGAACGGGTGTATATTCATTTTATCTTGCGGATAAAGGCCACTACGTTACTGCTTGCAACTTAGTGGAACACCATGTCGATATAATTAAATCAAAACCAAACGCCAATAAATTAACCGGCATTTCGGTTTGCAACGCCATTGACTTATCACGATTTAAAGAAAACAATTTTGATGTTGTACTTTGCATGGGGGCGTTATACCATCTGAATTCAAATGACCAAAAAAGAGCAATTTCAGAAAGTATACGTGTGTGCAAATCAGACGGTATAGTTGTTTTCACATATTTAAACGGTGAAGTTACTCCTGATAGGCTTGAAAACATTTTCTTCGGCATTACTCATTATGAAATGGAAGCACTTGGGGCAAAATACGGTCTTGAGCAAATACATAACGCCTATCCCGGCGGTTCATCATGTAATGAAGCCATAAGTGAAGCAAGCGATGAAGAGTTCCAAAAAATCATGGAACGTCATTTGTTGACCTGCGAAGACAAAGATGTTATTGAAGCGGGCGGGCTTTGCCTGTGGATAGGAATAAAACCGTAATGAGTTTTTTTTATGTTATGTAATTGTATCGAAGTCAACGTACAATCGGGGGTGTTTTGCTATTGATTTTGATGCGCATACGCATTGTATCAAAATCAACGCAAAAACCGGACTGTCACGTTAAGCAAAAGCAATGAATAAATATGCCAGCGGCTGTCAACATAAAAGCGTTGAGCGTAGTGAAGCAATCCAAGGTTGCCGAAATCCGCAAGCTTACTGGATTGCTTCGTCGCTACACTCCTCACGCTTTTATGTTGACGGAGAGTGTGCATAATTATTCATTAAATACTTAACGCAACAGCCCTTGCCGCTGAAGGCGGCGGGGGTTGAAGTTTACGGCAATTTGTAAACAACCCCCGGCCCTGCGGGCCTTACGGCTTAGCAAACTGCAACTGGGGCCGCTTAGGCTCATTAGCAAACCGTACATAGAACACAATCACGGAAACAATCTTAGCCGATTCAATTAAAATCCCCATGATATTCCAACGAAAATCCCCGTACAGTATATTAAGGGGCGTTTGGGTAAGCAGTACAACAAAGGCGTAAATCACAACGGTTACGCGCACATAGTGCACACCCGGCAGATACTGGCCTATTACAAAGCCAAGCGCCGCAATCATGCCTATTGTATGCAGCCATCTTACTTCTTGGGGCGCGTTTAATATTGCAATCACGCCGGCAACAAGGGCCACACCTATCATCACCAGCAGGAAAATTAACCCTGCCTCCTTGCTTTCAGGGGTATCTTTCAAAAATATCCGGTAAAATACAAGATTGCGCACCGCGCTGTAAGATGACGCTACTATTAACGATATCTGGGTACTCATTCCGGCGGCAAGGCCCATAGCTACAAACATGGTCATCCAAAAGAAACTCCCGATGCCGGTAATTAAGAAATACCTGGTCTTATCCTTTATCTGATACGAAGTAAATTCGAAACAAATTGTAATCATGCCCAGGACTTGCGCCGCGATATACCAATTATTCATACTGCCAACGGCTCCACTAATGATATTTAACATATTTACGCCGCCTTTCTTAGTTCAATAACATCGTATCTTTTGCAGTACCCAAAACCAAGTGCCCCAGGGCCTGCATGTGTGCCTATTGTTGCGCCAATCCCGACTATGGGGTTGGCTATTTTTATACCCAGGGCAGCTTCGGTGTTTGCGTGAAGATTTACCGCATCGGCCTCGCTTAGAATATGGCCAACATTAATGCTTACGTTATGCTTTTCGTCGGCCAGGGTATCTGTTATGGCTTCTTCCATCAGCTTCATGGCCCGGGCCTTGCCCCGTACGTTATCCAGTTGGCTTACCTGGCCGTCTAATATTTGCAGTATGGGCCTTAGGCCCAAAATGCCGCCTACAAACGCCGTTGTTGGGCCTACCCTGCCGCCTTTTTTAAGATATTCCAAGGTATCCAGCGTAAAATAAACTTTTGTTGTGGAACGGACTTTTTCGGCTAACTCTACGGTTTTTTTTAGGCTGTAACCGGCGTCGCGCATTCTTATTATTTCCTTTAGGATTAGGCCCTGGCCTACCGTTACACTTAGTGAATCCAGTATGGTTATTGTTCTGTTTGGGAATTCTTCTTTTAAAATACCGGCGGCCAAATTTGCACTTGTATGAGAGCCGCTTAGCTTTGACGATATTGTTAATGAAAGGATGTCCAAGCCGGCTTTTAAATAAGGCGTGTACATTTCTATATAATCTTGAGGGCTTGGCTGGGATGTTTTGGGGTATAGGGTTTTGTCTGCAATCAGGCGCCGGAAATAGTCCTCCTTGGTTATATCTACGCCTTCTTTTAGATAGGTGGCGCCGTCAAAGGTAATATAAAACGGTACCACGCCTACGTTATATGCCTTTGCCTCTGCTGCGCTAAAATCGCATCCGCCGTCTGAAATAATTTTGTACATTGCTTGTACCTCCATTTTTGTGTTGTTATACATAAAGACAGAGGGAATTTGGTTTGGTTGCAAAATATAAAAAATTCTTTCCCTTGAACCGAAGTGCACCCATCCGTATCATAACAACATCACCGCAACACACCTGAAAGGGCTGATACCCATGAAGTACCGCAATGCAACAGAATTACTGCCCCTGCAGTTATTGCAAGAACTGCAAAAGCACGCACAGGGCGAAACCCTGTATATCCCAAAGGTAAAGCGCAAACCCTGGGGTGAAGGTACTGGGGCTAGGAATTTCTTCTCACGCCGCGATATGGATATCCGAAAGCAGTTTTCAAGCGGCACAGAACTTACCCAGCTTAGCCAGCAGCATTTTATTTCCGAAGATGCGGTGAAAAAAATTGTATATAAAAAAGGAGCCATAAACATGACAACAAACCAACCGGACTACAGCAAATATTTCTGGCAAAACGAAACAGTGCGGGCTCGCCTGGCAAAACCAGATGACTGGAAATACCACAAGCACCCAAACTACGACAGCGAAGACAGATTCTTCACAGATTACGAGCAGGAACTGCCCCACGACGACCCACAGTGGCAGGAGAAATGGGAAAATTACATTAACGCCAACGCAAACGACGATTCGCGGGTAATTTTCACCTTCGAAAACCACGCAGGCGAATATGTAGGGGGCGGCAACCTCCACGGCATTAACGAGCGTAACGGGACCTTTGGAATGTTTGTAGCCGCCGACGCAGAGCGCTACGCCATTGCCGGGGCGAGGCTAATGCTGGAGTATGCCTTTAACGAGCGCAGGCTTAATAACTGCCACACAGGCTTTATCGAAAACGATACAATACACCAGCCTATATTTGTGAAGCTGGGCTTTAAGTTAGAAGGGACAAGGAGGCAGCAGGTGTTTCATAAAGGGCAGTATTGGAATGAGAATCTTTATGGGCTGCTGGCAGAGGAGTTTAATGCCCAGAGATAGCAATGGTGTATTTTGATACTATGCAAGTAATATCGCAAAAGCCGATAGCCGCAAACCAGCTTCGGCTTTTTTCATTCAAGCAGCACCGGATTAGTTGCAACATCACACCCCATACACCCCTACATAAACCTTTTACCACCCATAACCTCAACGCGGGCTTTAAAAATCCCCGATTTTGTATTATTCTAAGGGAAAGAAACCAAAAAATCCAAGAGGTGACCCCTATGGCAAATGCAGAGAAATTATTCTTAGGTATCGAACTGGGCTCCACCCGCATCAAGTCCGTACTAATAAATGCCCGCTGCGCCCCAATGGCCATAGGCGGCCACAACTGGGAAAACCGCCTGGAAGGCGGTGTTTGGACATACAGCATGGAAGATATTTGGCAGGGCCTGCAAGCCAGCTACAAAGCCATGGCCCACGATTACGAAGCCCGTCACGGCAAAAAGCTAACCAATCTTTCCGGCATAGGCATTTCGGCCATGATGCATGGCTATCTTCCGCTGGACGGCAACCTAAACCCCCTAACAGAGTTTCGCACATGGCGCAACACCAGCACGGGCGCGGCCTCTCGGGTACTTACCCCACTTTTCGGCACTAATATCCCCCTGCGCTGGAATATCGCGCACCTATATCAAGCCATTCTTAACAACGAAAACCACATACCCCAAATCTCAACCATAACCACCTTAGCCGGATACGTACATCTAAAACTAACCGGCCAAAACGTACTCGGCGTAGGCGACGCCTCCGGCGCTTTCCCAATAGACAGCACAACCGGCCAATACCATGCAGGTAATATTGCCGCCTTCGACGCCCTTGTCGCAGATAAATCCTACCCCTGGAAACTTGCGGATATTATGCCAAAGGTACTGCACGCCGGTGCAGACGCCGGACAACTCACGGCCGAAGGCGCAAAGCTGCTTGACCCAACCGGCAGCCTACAGCCCGGCATACCCCTATGCCCCCCGGAAGGTGACGCCGGCACAGGCATGGTAGCCACAAACAGCGTTGCCGCCGGCACAGGCAATATATCTGCCGGGACGTCTATATTCGCGATGCTGGTGCTGGAGAAGGGCCTTTCGAAGCTTCACCCGGAAATAGACATGGTAACAACCCCGGACGGAAGGCCCGTAGCAATGGTTCACTGCAACAACGGCACGTCGGACCTTGATGCGTGGGTAAACCTTTTCCACAGCGCCCACAATATAATCTCCGGCAAAGCCGCCGATATTTCTCATGTATACGAAAGCCTGTACCGCGCCGCATTAGAAGGCGACGCCGACGGGGGAGGGCTAATGGCCGTAAGCTACCTTTCCGGGGAGCATAACACCGGTTTCGAAGAAGGCCGCCCTCTATTTATGCGCCTTCCGAGCGCAAACTTCACTTTGCCAAACTTCATGCGCACAATGCTGCTAACATCTATGGCAACCCTAAAACTGGGCATGGACATCCTAACGGAAAAAGAGGGCGTTAAACTCACCCAATTAATGGGCCACGGGGGGCTCTTCACAACAAAGGGCGTAGCCCAAAAGCTAATGGCCGGTGCGCTAAACATCCCCGTATCGGTAATGGAAACCGCAAGCGAAGGCGGCGCCTGGGGCATAGCCCTTCTTGCGGCATATATGGCCCATACGGACATAAGCCTGGACAAATTCCTGGCAAACCACGTATTTGCAAACAGTGCCGGCTCTACCCTACAACCAGACAGCGCCGATACCCAAGGGTTTACGGTATTTATGAAGCGGTTCGCCGCCGGGCTTAAAGTGGAGCGCACCGCGGTAGATAACTTTAATTAGGGGCTCACATGGAAAATACATTCTTAAGCAACCTTTTCGATAACCTAAACCGTCAAGACAACCATATAATAATAATGACGGTACTAATATGTATTGCGGCGCTGACGGTGCTATTACGGGTTTTAACCCATATCCACTTCCGCGGGGTGCTATATTCTTTCCGCAAAGACGCAAGAAAGGAAATAAAAAGCCTAGACGATTTTAAAAAGCTAAAATGCGCCCTCCTAACCAAAATAGTAGCGGAATACAAACTCGTAGCCGATAAAGCCGTAACCCACGCCCCTGCCGAGCGGCTGGTACAAAAGCATCTTTCTCAAATGAGTTTCCTGGGCTGGCAATACGACGGTATGTTTCCGTTTATAATTGAAATGGAGCGGGCCATACTTTGGATTGGCCTGATTCTGGCCGTTGTCTTTAACGATTACGCCTTTGCTTACGGTTTGCTTTCGGTATTATTATTCCTGATTATGCGGGTGGCATCCGCATTTTTTAATTTCCACGGTGCTAAGGAGCAATTGGCCGGCGACGCCCTAATTTACATTGAACGGGAAGTAGGCCGCTTCTACGCCTCGGATACCGGCGGGGCGGTTTTACGCCTTAAAACCGACTTAACCGACGCCGTGGACCGCATGACCTCCAACCTGGAAAACATAATGGGCGCCATTGCAGACAGCCTGGCCAAAACCACCGCCTCCATAGGCAAAACCATGACCGAAACAACCGAATCTATAAGCAAAACCATGACAGAAACCACCTTAGCCGTAGGCCCGGCCCTGGCCGCCGCAATGGACGAAAAAATGATAAACATGAACGCCAACCTGGCCCATACCCTAAAAAGCTGGGAAGATGCCCTAAGCGAAGGTGTAGGGCTGCAAACCAAAATGAACGACACTTCTGACCGGCTGGGCCAAAGCAGCCTGCGGCTGCAAACCTCCGCAGAGTTACTTGCAAAGCACCTGCAAGGGCATTCCGGCGCGCTTTCCGAACAGCTTGTGGCGCTGGTAACGGCTATAGAATCCGTACAAAGCGGCATAAACCTAATGAACACCCAGCAGGAGACTCTAATCCAGCAAACAAGCTATATAGAGCGCAACCAGCAAACCCTGGAAGCGGCCTTACAAGCCTACGAATCTTCCCTGCAAGGGCTAACCCAGTCCTTGGGGGACGGGCTTGGGGCGTTTATAAGCCTACATGCCCAATCCTCGGCCCAGGCGGTTAACGATGCGCTAAAATCTAACTTGGATAAAATCATGCAGCTGGCCGCGAAGGCGGAGTGATAAACTGTATTCGATACCATAGATTTTTGTTTACAATCTATAGATATAACTGTACTATTTCTCCATGAAAGGGGCTGGAAGTATGCCGATTATTAAGTCCAGTGCAGACCTTAAAAATAATTACAACGATATTTCAACATTTTGCCACCAGCATCGTGAACCTGTATTTATTACTAAAAACGGGCAGGGGGATTTAGCTGTAATGAGCATTGATTTATACGAAACGATAAATAGCAAACTGGAATTATATCGCTTGCTTTCCGAAGGACGTACTGCTATCAATAAGGGCCGCCGGCGTCCTTTAGATGACGCAATACATGATTTACGTCGTCGTACTAAGGAGAACACAAATGGATGAGTACCGTGTGTTCATTTCCGAACTGGCAGAGCAAGACATTGAAGACATATCACTCTATATCTCAACCCAGTTTTTATCCCCGGAAACGGCGGAAAATATGATTGATACTTTCTATAAAGCAATGTCAAGCCTTAAAACCATGCCAAAAAGACATCCCATTGTTGAGGATGTCTTTTTGGCGAATTTAGGATACAGAATAATGCCAGTAAAAAACTATCTGGTATTCTACTCCGTCAACGATTCATTAGAGGCACGAGAGGTTGATATTGAACGAATCTTATATGTAAGACGAAATTGGCAGCACATCATAAACCCATCCTAAAAAGCGGTGATAAAGTGCAAATATCCCCATACGAACACCCCCTTCCCACCTTAGAAATAGACATAGACCATATAACCATAGAAACCGGACGCCACGACGGCAGTTTCACTATAAAAAACACCGGAGGCGGCAATCTTACCGGGCATATCCTCTCGCGAAATCGCGCAATAAGCTTCTCACCCACAAGCTTCTCTGGGAATTCCCAAACCATCACATACAGCTTCTCCCCCGATAAAGCCGGTTCCCAACCGGAGGCCATAACCACAAAGGCCTATATCACCACAACCGGCGGCGAATTCATTCTGCCAATTACAATAAACCCCACAACCATGACAATCCCCACAGCCGAAGGCCCCGCAATCGCCTCAATAAGCGATTTTTATAACTACGCCCAAAACTACCCGGCGGCCGCACGGCGACTTTTTACATCAAGCGAATTTTATATGCTGCTGTTATCCACAGGCTACCAATACATGGATGTCTACGAAAGCCTGCACAAAGACGTAAACCGCGAACGTGCTATGGATAATTTCCTTATATTATCGGGCCTAAAGGGCAAAACTACCCTAACCCTGGATAAACAACAAATAAACATAATCCAAGGCCCGCCGGGCAAAATATACGAGCGTTTCAGCATCCAAAAATCCGACAGCGGTTATATAGACGCCCCTCTAACCACCCAAACAGGCGCAAACTGGCTGACCCTTTCAACCACACGGCTGTCATCCCCAGATTTCAACGAAAGCAACACAGCCACAGTAGAACTATGTGTAGACCCACTAAAAATACCGCAAAACTTCGCAAGAGAGCATATAATAATAGGCCCCGAACCATATGCAGGCAGTATACTGGAAATAAACTTCCGCCGGGCCCAAACCTTTACCGTAAGCTTAAACCGGCAAGGCTTCCGCTACGAAGACAGGGGCAGCATAGCAGTAGAAAACAACACCGGCGCAAACATGAGGGTAGATGTCTTTAGCCGCGACAAATATATACGCTTCTTCGCCCAATCCCATGTGGTAGGGGCGTCGTACTCTATACCATTCGAGATACGGCCCTCGGCCTTTGCAAGCGCACAACGGTTATTCCGCAGGCTTCCGTATGTTTCTACGTATATAGATGTAAGAATACAGTCCCTTGGGCATATGTTTCATAAGCGCCTGCATCTAAATATTGGGGAATGGTAAATTTAGAGGTCAAATATGGCACAACAGCAATTATCTAAACTGGACGAGCGTATGGCCGCCCGTGACGACGCAAAAACAGCAATCATATACTCCATGCGCAACTGGCAGGCATACTATATGCTGCCGGGCAATACCCATTCCCACGACAATTACTTAGAAAAAGCCTACCTAGGCGCAATGGCTGCCCACCGCAAGAACGAGCCAAGCCCCTGGCTATTTTCCCTTGCAATCTTCATGGCCATAGAATCCAGGCACCTAGATACCGCAGCAACCATGTTAGAATCGGCAATGGGTTACAGTTCATTCCTAAAAACCAACGAACCCTTCTACTACAACGTATTCCTCTTCCTAAGGGCCTACCTAGCCGCGATAGAAAACCGCGCAAGAGTCGCAAAAAAATACCGCAAGGCATTCCTTTCCCAGCTAAAATCTACTGAATACTCCCCATATTACGATGTTATGATAGGCCAGTTACACCTTGCAACTACCGAACATACCCAAGCCTACGGCTATTTTGCGCGGGCCTATAGCTACGGCTGCCGCAGCATGTACCTATATGAAGGGCTATTCCGTTCCATAAGCGAAGCCGACTCAAGCGAAATCGGGGAAGAACTTCTGCCTTTACTAATTAATGCAGCCTTCAACGGTGCAGATATTTCCCGGGCAACTGCCATCCATGAGGAGGCGGTTTTCTCCGCAATAATGCAAAACCCAGCCGCAGGTGAACGGCTATACGCCCTAAGCAAGCACACCCCCCTATTAAAACCCATATGCGCCAACAGAATGGATAATGAAGATTTAAGCATGTGGGCTCATGACCTATACAGTCAAGCCTCCCGCCATCAAATAAACTTGCGGGGGCTTTCAACATTTTTGGTTCAGGCTTCCTATGTAAACCATATCGAAAAAATAGACACCTACCCTTTACAGCGGTTTCTATCAAACTCCGATTCAGCTGAACACGTCCTGGCCGGGCCCAAAAATCATGACGGGCATACGCCGGCCAGCGAAACCGATGTAAATCGAAATTTCTATAGGGACCCGCAGTTTGCCGCATATGTATTTCACCTGCTTTTAACAGACCCAGCCCACCGCAGTTTGCTTCTTGGCCGCGAAAACATGGCCCTGGAAGCTGCCGTTCACTGCCTGGAAAATGACGTATCCGGCCGGGAAGCAAACAGCCTCTATCAATTTTTCTGGGCACACAGCAAATCCATAAACGTAACCGATGCCTTAATGCAAAAAGCCGAAGCGGAACTTCAGGCTGGGCTAACCCAATTCGAACTGATAATCACCAAAGATACCCGGTATGTTTATATTGCATTACAGGAAAAACGCGGCTCCGAAGAATACGCGGTAACAGAAAACCATCCCATGATAATAGAAGCCCCACACGAAAACTTCTCGTACACATGTCTCGGGGCCGGCCGGCGCTCTGCAATAACCGAGCCACTTGTAATTAAAAGAATGACGCCCCTGGCCAACCCAGAACTTTATCAACACTTTTTCGACAAAGGGGACCGGCGCTTCCATATCCTAGCCTACCTTGCTTCCCACTACCTGACAGCCGAAGCCCCGCAAGCCATCCCGGTATATGAAGCCATCTTAGCAGAAAAATCCTTGCAAAAACCATACCGCATGAAAATACTGGCCGCCTTAGGCCATCTTTATCATGCCGCAAGAAACCATACAAAGGCCCAAGAATGCTATGCCCAAATAGACATGACAACTTTGCCCCCGTCATACCTGCAACAAACCTTAAACGTGTGCCTACAAACCAACGAATACGCCCTGGCCACTGAATTAATCGCCCAAAATCACAAATCCCTACCTGCCGAAGCCGTATACGAAGGGCTGCATCAATTACTAAAAAACACCCATACCACACCGGAAAACACCGGAAAACACCTCTCCGAAGCCGCATATAACCTACTAATATCCGGCCACCATAGCGAAACCCTGCTAACAACAGTGCTAACTCACTACCACGCCAGCCAGTCCGAACTAAAAGTCCTGTCCAACACCCTTAAAACCCCAGACCCACGCCTGTATATTAAAATCCTATCTGGCGACTTATGGTCACATCACTGCGACACCCATACACAAAAGGCTTTCCGGCAGCTAATGCAGTTTCACGACAACAACGAAACTACCGCAAGGAAGGCCAAAGAAGAATGCATAAAATTTATAGAATACTGCACATACGCCATGCTAACCCATAACCTTATCCCGGAATACGAAACAATAAACATACTAGAAAAGTACTACCAAGCCAATACCCATAGCTCACACGACATATCAAGCCAAAACAACCTGCTATTACTAGCCCTAAGCCATACCTACCTAGCCAACAACATAACAACATTCCGAAGCGACAAACTGCTAACCCAGGCCATAGCCCTACAAGAAGCCGCAGGGATACTCCTGCCAATCTTCAAAGAAAACAAGCCAATCACCCACCCATACCTGGAAAAATATCATCCGTTCCTATTCCAAAGCCAGCCAAACAAAGACATCCGCCTGAACTACCGCCTAGACGAAACCAAAGATTTCCTGGATATACCCATGCAATACCTAGCCTACGGCCTATACACAGCCAAGCTACCCCTGTTCTACAACGAAACAATAACCTATTACTATAGCGAAGAAATGCCCACAGGCAGTATAACCACCCACCACCTCATCCATAAAAACACAACCCCATTCTTACACAACCACCCAAATGATAATTTCTTCGCCATAAACAACGCCATAATCCACGAGCATACCTTCCGCCATCAAGAAGTAGAGGATATAATATGTGATCTAACTCAAGAGCCCACGGCCATACAAGGGCAGCTACTATAAAAAATAGCCCCATCCAAGACGGATGGGGCTAATCTTTACTTCAAAAACCCTAGGGTTTTACCCTGTGGTTATAATTTAAATTACTGGTCACATAAAGTTATCTCAACAGTGTTGGTTAATACATCTGTATAGCTAAACGACAACTTGCGGGAGGTATCGGGGCCCTCACTTAGCTGCACAGTAAATATGCTAGGATATGCATGTGATATTACACCATTGCTTACCACAGATTTATGACGGCCTTTATTAGTCTCAAGTCTTACTTTACTGCCCACAATCCTTTGGATATCGCTTCTTACATGAAAAACATCTTTTCTATCAAACAAGCGCTTCACCTCTCCTATTGTATAGTATTAACCTGCTATTTTACCCCCTTCGCAAACCTTAGATTACTTTAAATTTGCAGTTGTGTCAAACAATGGTTTAGCTAATTGGTTCTTATATATGTCATAAAAGTAATATTGCCCTGTTCGTCTATACTATATGCCGTAAGCCCTAGTATTTGGTCAAAAAAACTTATGGGTACATACAAAGAGCGATTGCTAAGTTCCGGCGCCGCTTCTAATGAGCGCTGCATGACCCCGTTAACTTGGAAATTATTTTCACCGGCACGCAAGGTTACTGTTGGGCTACCGCTGCGTACAATTCTAGCTTCTTTGCCCGTTGGGTTCCAAATTAAGTCTTCGTCTGCAAAGCCCATACTTGTTAATATCTGCCTTAGCGGCATCATTTTAATTTCGTAACGGTCTTGGCTTATACGATAATCATTGCGGTCAATGGAAAAAACCGTTATATTTTCACGTACAAGCTGTATTAATCTTGTAGAATCCGGTGCCGATGAAAGCTGGAACTCGTCAAACAGCAAAACCAGAAGGTCATCTGTCATATAAAATGCCTGCCCAGTAGGCGGGGCTGTAAAAGCGGCATAATATCTTGCCGGGTTTTGGCGTATCATATCAGCTATAATACCTTCCGCTAAAGGTGTGATGTCCATTCCCATAGCCTCTGTTAAAGTAAGAATGACACCTGTGCGCGGGTTAAAATTTACCGATGTTACCGTAGTACGGTCTGTCACAGCCCTGGTTGTGGCTATCATTACTAAAGAAACTACGTCGTTTGTGTAGAATGTTTCAAACTCGAAGTTTATACTCCTGGCGCGTACCCGCCTTGTACCTTCTATTAGGCTGTTTTTTGCGATTTGTATTTCTTCGTTAATCGTGGCATATGCCGGCCCGAAAGTTTCTAATAGTTCAGGTATTTCGCCGTGTATATCCAGACCCTGCTGCCTTTCATTTAGGGTGTGAGATATATACATATCCTGCCGCCATACCTGCACAGACGACGTGGTTCTTGCCCCGTCGAAGGCGTAAACAGCTATGGCCATAACCGCGAAACTAAAAAGCATTGCAATGATATATTTTACGTACTTTGGCATATCCGTACACCTCCTATCCAAAAAAATATGCTTATACGCTTTACCCCATTTTGTGGCAGGAACGGCAAAGCGTTTTACTCATATAGTCAACATTTCCACGAGGTTATTGAAACATGGATGTAATCAAATTACAATTACAAAACGGTTACAATTTAAGTTTTTCGGCATTTTAGGTTGAAGTATACCTCCCAATGGTAATAGAATGCACCCATAAAAGGAAAAGGAGCAAGTCCTGTGAAAAAAATCTTGAAAAATACTACCCAAAGGATTCCAAAAAAAATTCAATTATTTATACTAATTTCAACAATTGTACTACTCATTGCGTTAATAGTGGTTATTGTTACTACATTTATAAGGCGAAGAGGCAGGGATAGCGACATTATAACCCTCACCTATGCCAATGCGAACCTAGGTGCAAATCATAACGACGCCCTGGAGTTACGCATGATTCAATCCTTTATGGACGCCCACCCAAATATTCGAATTGAAATAGACCAAAATATAACCTCACCCTGGACAGACAGCCTAGCCTCTGCCGCAAGACAAAACCGCTTGCCCGACGTGTTTATGTTGGAAGATATAAGCATAAAAGCAGCTAATGGCTGGCTTATGGATATTACTTCACATGTTTGGGCCGATGTAGATTTCTTTGACCTTACTGGCAGTATACAAGAGGCCATGCGTCTAGGTGGCACTATGTACGCAGTACCGTTTGCGCAACATATACACGGATATTTTGTTAACCGTGACCTGTTTCGGGATATGGGCATGGAGCCGCCGTCTTTTGGCGTATCCGCAGGTGACTTTGTTGAGGCCATACGGGCCGCTACGGATCTTAACCGCCCAAGTATCGGCCTTAACCATGCGTTTTCTTTTGCGGATTGGTACCCGGGTGCTGTAAACCCTCTGCTTGGATTCTTTGCATTCGACGGTTTAGGCTTTGCACTTAATTCACCGGAAATGCGTGAAGGGATACACCTGGCATCCGAACTTTATAGTAACGGCTATACCTTTGACGGAATCCCTTATACAGGCAATTTCGCTGCCGGTAATGACCTTGGGGTATTTATGGAGGGGCAAATGGCGTTTTTCTACGCCGGCTCATGGCTTGCGGATTTGATGGTTAACCAGGCTGGGTTTGACTGGGAATTTATTGGTGTGCCCGGCGGCCGTTCTGTTATTACTTTAGAGGTTGTGGGTATATCTTCTACAACTGACCATCCTGATGAAGCCTATTTATTTGCCAAATGGATGGGCCATGGTACAGAAGGCAGCCTGCAGCGCTTGAAATACGCACAGGAAATGGACGTGATACCATCAAGCTGGCCGGTATCACAAAACAGGGAAGTGATGGAAGAACTTTTTCAAATACTTCCTATACCTGGCCTTACAGAAGTATACGAATCCTTGTATCGGGCGCTTATAGACGGGCTAAGGGTACTTCCCGGCTACATGCAGGCACGGTTTACAGCACCTACCGGGATAAATATTTACGGTTCGCGGTTAGCTGATATAGGGGTAGACCAGCTTATCCGCTACAGCATCACAGGCTACGCATACTTCCCGGACCATGGTAATATAGCTGAAGAAATAGCGCGCTATCAGTTTAATTCCGCATCAGCCCCATTCTTAATAAATTAGATTCTACGTGTTTTCGGCGACAGGCAGGACTGTTTTAGAATTATTTCGCTATAAGTGTTAATTTTAGGCATATAATGACAAAGATTAGGGTGTGTTAGGGATACCGAGCATACCCTTTTATTGTGTGGATATCTGATTGCTAACTCGCCTCTATTCTGGTATATTTATAAGACCGACTTTAAAGTTATACACAGCATGTTGATATCTATGTGGATAACTTGCAGCTACAAAAATCTATCTGGGGGCAGATAATGGACACTCAAACTCTTCAGGAAATATGGCAACAGACATTGGCTCTTATTGAAAAATCTGTGACTCAGGTAACTTTCGACGTTACCATTATGTCCATGACCCCTTATTCATATGAGAATGGCCTTCTTACCCTAAAAACCAGGGATGATTTTTTCAAACCTACGATAAACAGACGCTATCTTTTCGAGATAAGGCGCTGTATTCGTATTGTCACTCAAATAGAAGATATAGAGGTACGTATAGTATCACCGGAAGATTTCGACGATTCTAATCTGGTGCGCCGGGAAAATTACGAACGCACTAATCTAAGGCGCAGATATGTATTTGACACTTTTGTAAAAGGTAAATGCAACGAACTAGCCTACGCCGCCGCGGAAGCCGTAGCCGAAAGTCCTGGTAAAACTGATTATAATCCGCTGTTTTTATATGGCGGAGTAGGCCTTGGTAAGACCCATCTAATGCATTCTATTGGCAATTTCGTTACAGACCAATATCCGGACGTAAAAGTACTGTATGTTACAAGCGAAACTTTCACAAGCGAATTTATAACCGCAATAAGAGAAGACCGTAAAGACGAGTTTAAGGACAAGTACCGGGAATGCGACATCCTGTTAATGGATGACGTCCAGTTCCTAGAAGGAAAAGTGGAAACCCAGGAAGAGATGTTCCATACCTTTAACACCCTGTACAATAACAACAAACAGATAGTACTAACAAGCGACCAACCCCCCAAAGAACTAACCGCTCTAGAGGCAAGGCTAACATCCCGTTTCGCCATGGGCCTAACAGCAGACATAACCATACCGGACTATGAAACCCGTACGGCAATACTTGAAAAGAAACTGCACCTGGAACATCTGGACATAGACCAATCTGTAAAAGACTTTATAACCCGCAATGTAGTATCCAACATAAGGGACCTAGAGGGCGCCCTAAATAAAATAACCGCCTATGCCCGCCTTACCAACGCACAAATATCCCTAAGCCTGGCCGAGCAAGCCCTGAAAGACCAATTAGTATCCAACCAAAAGCCTGATATAACCGTGCCATATATCCAACAGGTAGTAGCAGCCCACTATAATATAACCACAGCAGATTTAAGCGGCCGTAAACGCACCCAAGGCATAGTACTGCCAAGGCAAATTGCCATGTATTTAAGCCGGAAACTACTAGAAGTATCCTTGCCGGATGTAGGCAAATTTTTCGGCGGACGGGACCATTCCACGGTAATACACAGCTGCGAAAAGATAGCCAATGAAATAGAAACAGATACAAAGCTAAGGGACACGGTTAATGATTTGGAACGGAATATTAAGGGGGACTGAAAAGACATGGTGGTTTCGTTTGAAATATATTGTTCATAAAGATGTTTATATATTCAGCTGAAATGTGGGAAAAGAATTGGCTCTTTACGTGTTGTGGAATAGTGGGATAACTTTATATTTTTAAGGATTTTTTCTACAGGATTTTCAACGGGATAAATGTATAGTATTTATGGGGTAAGTGGGCTTTTCCACCTTTCAACAGCCCCTACTACTACAGCAACTACTAATAATAATGTAATTGTTTTGTAATAAATCGCTTGGCGTTTTTTATGTTCTCAACATTTTATGTTGCCGCCTTTGTGTGGCATAAGTAAGGGGTATCCTATGAGCCAACTAAAATTATTATGTGAAAAAAGTCTTTTGCTTGATGCTTTAAACTTGGTGGGCCGTGCCGTACCCAGCCGTACTACATTGCCTATTTTGGAATGTGTGCTTTTAACTGCCGAAGAGGGTGTCGGTCTTACATTAAGTGCAAATGATATGGAGATGAGTATCATTACAACACCTATCGCAGCGGATATTGAAGTGCCTGGCAGTTTGGCGTTAAACGCACGGCTGTTTACAGAGATAATTAGGAAAATGCCAGGGGATTATGTCCAAATAGAGGCTGACGAAAGGCTAATTACCAAGTGTAAATGCGGCCAAGCCAAACTTGAGATTGCGGGACTGCCCGCAGAGGAGTTTCCTTCAATACCGGAGGAGGAACTGGAAGCGGCACAAGACAGGTATAATCTAAAAGCATCAACTATGCGGGATATGATTAAGCAAACTATATTTTCCGTGTCACTTGACCCAAGTAAGGCTGTGCTTACCGGGGAATTACTTGAGATTATAGAAAATTCCCTTAGGGTGGTGTCTGTAGATATGTTCCGCATATCATATAGGTCGGCGCCGCTTCATGGTGAGGTATCAAATTCCAGCGCGGTTGTGCCGGCAAAGGCCCTAAACGAATTAAGCCGCGCTATTTCAGGCGATACTGAAGATGAACTTACTTTTTACTTCACAAACAAGCGGGTAATGTTTGAAACCGCTAACTTTACAATGTCTGCCAGGCTATTGGAAGGCGAGTTTATTAGGTATAACCAGATTTTTAACCAGGATTTCACAACCGCGGTTGTTATAGACAGGGCTATACTGCTTGGTTCATTGGAAAGGTCTGTGCTTGTGGCAATGGAAAACCGGCAAATATCTATTACCCTGGATATCCGTGACGATGTACTGGTTATCACATCCCAATCCGAAAAAGGCCAAACATACGACGAAATACCTTGTGAAACAGACGGCACAGATATACAAATATATTTTAACCCACGCTACCTAATAGAGGCCCTGCGTGCCATAGAAGAAGAAAAAATAGTACTAAAGCTTAATACACCCAAAAGCCCCTGTACCATACAAAGCCTCACCGGCGAAACCATAACGGACTACAAATACCTGATAGTACCCCTAAGAGGCCCGTCCTAATGTGGATAAAAAAAATATCGGCAGAAGGATTTAGAAATCTTTCACTTTGTAACGTGGATTTATCCTGCGGTGTAAATATCATTCATGGAGACAATGCCCAAGGCAAGACCAATATACTAGAGTCTATGTATTTTTGTGCGTTAGGACGCAGCCCCCGGGCCGATAATAACCGGGAGTTGATAAAATTCGGCGCCGAAGAAGCCCATGCGCAGGTTGAAGTCGAAAGAAATGATTATTCATTCACAATAGATGCCCATATCCATATAAGCGGCAACAAAGCAATAAAGACATTAAGCATTGACAGTATGGCTGTAAAAAATACAAGGGAATTATTCGGGCGGCTGATGGTGGTACTGTTTTCTCCGGAGGATTTGCGGCTTATAAAATCCGGCCCGGCCGAACGGCGGCGGTTTATGGATATGGAAATCTGCCAGTTATCCCCTGTGTATTATAGTGATTTACGGAACTATCATCGCGGGCTTAAGCAGCGTAACCAGCTGTTAAAACTGTTGCGCCGTGACCGCAAACAGGACGATAGCCTATATATATGGGACGAGCAGTTGATTAAAAGCGGAATAAGAATAATGCGTACCAGGGCCGCGTTTATAGACAAAATAAGCGAAATAGCCGGCGAGACCCATAAAAGTATCACCTCTAACAAAGAGAAACTAACCCTAACATACCAGCCCAATATCTTAGAAAACTACCAAGAAGTAATGGAAAAATCCCATGAGCGTGACATAATAACCGGCACAACATCCTCAGGTATCCACAAAGACGATATACTGTTTACTATAAACGACATACCGGCCCGTAATTTCGGCTCTCAAGGGCAGCAACGCACAGCGGCACTTTCAGCAAAACTGGCCGAAATAGAACTGATAAGAACCAGCACAAAATCCACACCGGTACTACTGCTAGATGACGTGTTATCCGAACTAGACGGCAGCCGCCAACGTTTTTTACTAACCCAAATACAAGACTTGCAAACAATACTAACCTGCACCGGGCTGGAAGATGTATTAACTCAAAACGTAACAGAAGCCCAAATACTAAGCGTAAAATCCGGCAAGGTGTATAAATAAACCAAAGCGCAACGAAGCGTAGCCACATTTAGATGATACCGATAAAGACTTATTTCGGTTTTGTCAATAATGATAAACCTTTTCCATGTTTTTATCATATGGGTGAATTGTATAAATACCAGTATATAATCCCTAAGAATGCGCAACGCGCATTCCTACAAAGTTTTTGATCAAACTTTTTCAAAAAGTTTGCGGGGTTTGGGGCGGAGCCCCAAGGTCTTGACCTTACACACCCCAACAGAAAGGAAGAAAAAATGGAATATACAGCAGACAGTATCCAAGTGTTAGAAGGCCTTGAAGCGGTTAGAAAACGGCCGGGAATGTATGCCCGTAACACATCTGTTGAGGGGCTGCACCACCTGGTTTACGAGATTGTGGATAACGCCGTGGACGAGGCCCTTATGGATGAATGCGACGATATTAAGGTTCGTATTTATTCGGATAACAGCGTATCGGTAAACGATAACGGACGGGGTATTCCAGTTGGAATACAGTCACAAACCGGGTTGCCTGCGGTAGAGGTTATTTTTACGGTTCTTCATGCCGGCGGTAAGTTTGGCCAAGGCGGGTATAAAACTTCCGGCGGGTTGCATGGGGTGGGGGCTTCGGTTGTAAACGCTCTTTCTGAATGGCTTGTTGTGCGTATTTGCAAAGAAGGCAAAATATACGAGCAAAAATTCGCCCGTGGCGAGAAAATTACCGAACTTGAAATTATAGGCGATACTAACGAACACGGCACATACGTTCATTTTAAGCCTGACCCGGAAATTTTTTCGGAACTGGAATATAGTTTTGATACACTTAAGCAGCGGTTTAGGGAGATTGCTTACCTTACCAAGGGCCTGAATATAGAAATAACAGACGAACGTACCACCCCAAATGGCACACGCAGCTATTGCTATGAGGGTGGTATACAGGAATTTATCAGATATATAAATCAAAATAGGACGCCTATAACTCCGGAGATTTTCTATTGCGAATCTAAGCATGATAACGTGCTGGTAGAAATAGCAATCCAGTATAACGACGGTTTCCAGGAGAATACCTATTCATTTGTAAATAATATTAATACCCACGACGGCGGTACCCATACAACAGGTTTTAGAAGCAGCCTAACCAAGACTTTGAATGACTATGGCCGTAAGTTCGGGCTTTTGAAGGAAAAAGACCGTAATCTTACCGGCGAAGATGTACGCGAAGGTATAACAGCGGTTATAAGCATCAAACTGGAGGAACCTCAGTTTGACAGCCAAGGCAAAGGCAAGCTTAATAACAGCGAGGCCAGGACCGCAGTTGAGTCCGTATTGGGCGAACAGCTTATGTACTTCCTGGAGGAAAACCCCAGCGTAGGCAAGGCCATTATAGAAAAATGTGTAATATCAGCCCGCGCCAGGGATGCCGCAAGAAAGGCCCGCGAGGATGTACGCCGTAAGTCCGCGTTAGACAGCGGCCGCTTGCCGGGCAAACTTACGGATTGTTCCGAAAAAGACCCAGCCCTTTGCGAGATTTTCCTGGTTGAAGGCGATTCTGCCGGAGGAAGTGCAAAAAACGCCCGCACCCCTAAGACCCAGGCCATTTTGCCCCTTCGCGGTAAGATTCTTAACGTAGAAAAAGCCCGGTTAGATAATATATTGGCAAATAAGGAAATACGCGCAATGATAACCGCCTTTGGTACGGGTATCCATGAAGATTTCGATATAGATAAGCTGCGCTACCACAAGATTGTAATCATGACCGATGCCGACGTAGACGGCTCTCATATCCGTACACTACTTTTGACATTTATGTACAGGTTTATGCCTAATTTGATAGCGGAAGGGTTTGTATATATCGCTCAGCCGCCGCTTTACAAGGTAGAAAAGGGCAAACAAAAGCATTATGTATACAAGGACGAAGAACTAGAAAAACTGCTGGACGAAATAGGCCGTGAAGGCAACAAAACAATCCAGCGTTACAAGGGCCTAGGGGAAATGGACGCCGAGCAGCTATGGGACACCACAATGGACCCGGAAAACAGAATATTACTACAAGTAACAATGAACGACGCCATATCAGCCGATTTAATATTCACACAGTTAATGGGCGATAAAGTTGAGCCAAGGCGTGAGTTTATAGAGGCCCATGCAACCGAAGTAAAGAACTTAGATAAGTAATTGGCCAAAAGGAGACATAAATGGACCCAACAAAAGACTTCGACCGTATAAGCGAAAAAGATATCGTAAAGGAAATGAAGGAGTCGTATATAGATTACGCAATGAGCGTAATTGTATCTCGTGCGCTGCCGGACGTACGCGACGGGCTTAAGCCCGTTCACCGGCGTATCCTTTATGCCATGAACGAACTTAATCTTGACCCGAATAAGCCATATAAAAAATCCGCCCGTATAGTGGGCGATACCATGGGTAAGTACCACCCCCATGGGGAGTCTATTTACAACTCCATGGTACGTATGGCCCAGGATTTTGCCCTGCGTTACCCACTTGTGGACGGGCACGGTAACTTCGGCTCCATGGACGGTGACGGCGCTGCCGCAGCCCGTTATACAGAGGCCAGGCTTACGCGGCTGTCTATGGAAATGCTTACGGATATCGAAAAAGATACCGTAGATTTCGAGCCTAACTACGATGGAGAGTTTACCGAGCCTACAGTACTTCCGGCCAGGTTCCCAAACCTTCTTGTTAACGGCTCTGTTGGAATAGCTGTAGGTATGGCCACAAATATCCCGCCCCATAATCTTACGGATGTTATTTCGGCAGTACTTCACCGTATAACCCACCAGCAACAAGGCCTGGAAACCCCAATCCACGAACTGATAGACATTATTAAAGCCCCGGACTTCCCAACAGGCGGGGCTATTTTGGGTACGGCAAATATCCACCATGCGTATCGTACAGGCCGCGGCCGCGTGGTTGTACGGGCAGAAGCCATAATAGAGCCAATGAACGCCGGGCGGGAGCAGATACGTGTCACGGCTATCCCATACCAGGTAAACAAGGCCAATCTTATAATTAAAATCGCGGATTTGGTGAAGGAAAAGAAAATAGACGGTATATCCGATATCCGGGACGAGTCTAACCGTAACGGCGTACGCATAATAATAGAACTACGTAAAGACGCCAATGCCAATGTTGTGCTTAACCAGTTATACAAGCTTTCGCCGTTACAAGAAAGCTATGGAATAACACTGCTGGCTTTGGTAAATAACGAGCCAAAAATATTAAACCTGGCAGAAATAATCGAGCATTATATAACCCACCAAAAAGACGTAATAACCCGCCGTACCCGTTTCGACCTAGATAAGGCCGAACGCCGCGCACATATTTTAGAGGGCCTGCTTAAGGCTCTGGACCATATAGACGAGATTATAGCGCTAATTCGTTCCTCCATGGACGCGGCGGAAGCCCGAGGAAAGCTGGTTGAGCGATTCGGGTTTTCGGATTTACAAGCCCAGGCTATTGTAGATATGCGCCTACGGGCACTTACCGGCTTGGAAAAAGAACGGCTGGAAAAAGAACTTGCCGAACTGCAAGCCCTAATAGCCGAGTTAACCCGTATCCTGTCTGATGAAGTGTACATGCTGGAAGTGTTAAAAGGCGAACTAGAAGTAATCAAAACCCGTTTCGGGGACGAACGCCGCACAGCCATTCTCCATGACCCAGGTGAAATCCTAACAGAGGATTTAATAGATGAGGCCGAATACGCCATAACCCTGTCCCATCTTAACTACATTAAGCGTATACCCTTGGATACCTACCGCAGCCAAGGCCGTGGCGGGCGCGGGGTAGTGGGTATGCAAACCCGCGACGAGGATTTGGTTAAGGATTTATTTGTTGCCCATTCCCACGACCATATACTGTTCTTTACCAATTTCGGGCGGGCGTATCATTTGCGTACATTTGAGATACCCGAGGCCGGGCGGCAGGCAATGGGAATGGCCTTGGTAAACCTTTTGAACCTTAACCCCGGCGAGACTATAGCGGCCATGATTCCCGTTTCCCGTAACGAATGGGGCGGATACCTTGTAATGGTCACAAAAGAAGGGGTAATAAAGCGGTGCGAACTTTCCCATTTTTCCAAAATTAATAAAGCCGGGCTTAACGCCTTGGGAATCCGGGAAGGGGATAAACTTATAGCGGTACTGCGTTCGGACGGTGAAAAGGAAGTATTCCTTGCAACCGCCGGCGGGCGGGGTATTCGTTTCCATGAAACCGATGTACGCTCTACCGGACGTAGTGCAATAGGCGTACGGGCAATGAAGCTGCGGCCTAGTGACCATATAGTAGGCGCAACAATGGCCGATGGGCAGGTGCTTCTGGTTTCCGCAAACGGCATAGGAAAGTGCACGCCACTGGCCGATTGTCGCGGCCAAAACCGCGGCGGCTTCGGGATAATTGTGTATAAACCCAACGAGCGTACCGGCCCGGTTATAGGCATAGAATCCGTACAGGAAAACGATGAACTGATGCTAATAAACTCCGAAGGGGTAATAATACGCATACGGGTTGCGGATATTTCAACTTACGGGCGATACGCAAGCGGTGTAAAGCTTATAAACATGAGCGAAGGCGTAACGGTAGTAGGCATGGCTAAAATCCCCGAGGAATATGTAACCGATAACGGGGATAGCGAAGATACAGAATAGGTTTTGATGATACCGACAAAAGCGTTCATACACAAAATCTAGAGGAACATTAATACGAACCTAAAAAAATATTGACGGCATACACCCAAGGGCATATAATGGCCTTTGTCAATACGAACATGTCAATAATTTTTTTGACCATTCTATTACTAATATTCGAAAGACAGAGGTGACATCATGAGCAAAAGAACTTACCAACCAAAGAAGCGCCAGCGCAGCAAGGAACATGGCTTCCGTAAGCGCATGAAAACATCCAATGGCCGTAAGGTCCTAAAAAGAAGGCGCCTAAAAGGCAGACATGTACTATCAGCCTAATCCACCATGCGTAAAGCCCGCCAGCCGGGCTTTTGTGCCGCCCATAAGAAAGACAAAGGCCTTTAAAGCTGTATATAATAACAGTAGCCAGTCGGTTAACGCCTATTTTGCTATGTATGTTATGGCAAATAATACCATGGATAACCGTTTGGGTGTTTCCGTCAGCAAAAAAGTGGGCAAGGCAGTAGTGCGCAACAGGGTTAAGCGCCTGGTAAAGGAAAGTTGCAGACTAAGGGCAAGCATGATTAAAAACGGCTATGATATTGTTGTTGTGGCCCGGCCTGCCGTTGGCGCTTTGCCAAGAGAAGGCTCTTTTCGCAAGGTGGACAAGGCTTTGGAAACTTTACTTGGCAGGCTAAGGCTTTTAAAAGCCGGGGCCGATGGTTAGCATGATTTTAATGGCGCTTTTACGATTTTACAAAAGCGCTATTTCGCCCCTTTTAGGGCCAAGATGCCGGTTTTATCCTTCCTGTTCGGAGTATATGTATATAGCAATAGAGCGTTACGGCGCATTAAAAGGTTTTTGGATGGGCATAAAACGGCTTGCACGCTGTCAGCCCTTTTCAAGCGGAGGATACGACCCCGTACCGTGATTAAGAGCGAAGCTTTACCGCCAACGCCGGGGCGCGGCGCGCAGGCAAAGCCTGCGGAGCGTAGCCGGGCTTAGCCCGGCGGAGCGAGGGAGTTTGAGGGCGGAGCCCTCATTCAAATGAAAGGAACTATTAAATGATTTTTCCTTACTTGCAATCTGTCCCCATAAGGGACATGCTGGTATTGGCTCGTCAGGTTCAGGCAGAACCGGGCCGTATCGTAGGGCCTATTGCGTTTATTTTCGGCTTTATTTTGGATCAAGTTTTTAATCTTGTTTATGCCATTAACCCTAATAATTCTTTGGGGTTTGCCATTATTCTGCTTACTATAATTGCTATGGTAATAATGCTGCCCTTGGGCGTAAAGTCCCAAAGGTCTATGACAAAAATGCAGCAGCTTGGGCCGGAAGTAGAAAAAATTAAGGCCAAATATGGCGGCTCTAAAGACCCGGAAATTCAAAAAAAGATTCAACAGGAAACTCAGGCCCTGTATGCTAAGCATAAGGTTAACCCCCTTGGCGGTTGTTTGCCTATGCTTATACAGATGCCTTTATTTTTTGGGTTACTGTTTATTATGCAAAATAGCTTCATGTATGTGGGCACCCTTACTACGCTTTATACTGATCTTGCCGAGGCTATTCAGGCTGTGCCTGGGTATATTGATATTGTTGGGCCTATGTCTTTGCAGTTTATTCCCGATGCCTGGCAGGCTAACGGCAATAGGATTATCGCGTATGTTCAAACAGGAATGTCTTACCCCGACGCGGTTGCCCATGTTGGCGGTAATTATATAAATATTACTAACCCGGCTCATCTTGCCAGGGTTTTAAACAGGTTCCATAGTTCGGATTTCCAAGCTTTATTTGCTGCTATTCCTGATGTATATTTGCCACGCATTCAGGATTTATATAATCACAGGAATGTTATTGTGGTCTTTTTTGGCTTGCCGCTTTTGGAAAATAGCGGTATGGCTTGGCCTGGGATTATAATACCGTTTTTAACGGTGCTTACTACCCTTGGTTCTTCTTGGCTGTCTCAGTTAGTTAACAAGCCCAAAGACGACAGGGCCAAGACACAGCAAACCATGATGATGGTTGTTATGCCGCTGTTTATGGGCTTTATCACAGTTACCATGCCGGCGGGTGTTGGGCTTTACTGGATATTCTCTAACTTATTTAGACTTGTGCAGCAGATTGTTATGAACGCGCAGCAGGGTGTTAAATTCCGTTTGCCGTTTGTAAAACCTTCAGAACTTGATTGAGGTGAGTTTAATGGCCGATAGAATAGAAAAAACCGCTAAAACAGTTGAAGCCGCTGTGGCTGAAGCGTTGGCAGCCCTTAACGCAACAGAAAATGAAGTAAAAATTACGGTAGTTGACCCGGGCACAAAAGGCGGGTTGTTCGGATTTGGCAGTAAACCGGCAAGGGTGCTGGTAGAGCGCAAACTTACCCCCGAAGATGTGGCAAAAAACTTTTTAAAAGAGCTTACCCTGGCAATGAACATAAGCGTACAAATAGAAACCCGTACCAAGGATAGAACATTATATTTGACTATGACTGGCGAAAATATGGGCCTGCTTATAGGTAAACGCGGGTATACCTTGGATGCGCTGCAATATCTTATTAACTTGGCGGTAAACCAAAACAGCGAACCCAATGTTAGCGTTATACTGGATACAGAAAATTACCGCAAGCGCCGCCGGGAAACTTTAGAATTTTTGGCCCAAAGTATTGCACGCAAGGTAAAATCTACACGTAAAACTGTGGCATTAGAACCTATGAGCCGTTTTGAGCGGCATATTATTCATACGGCATTGCAGAATGACCGGTATGTACGCACACACAGCGAAGGCAGCGAGCCATTTCGTCATGTGGTGGTTAAATTAAAATGACAATAAAAAATACGGGCCAACAGGCGGCTGCCGAAGGCTCGGATGTTATTGCTGCTATATCCACCCCTCATGGGGTTGGTGCCGTTGGGATAGTGCGCCTTTCCGGCGATAATGTATTGGATGTTTTTGGCCGGATATTTAGGGGCAGTTTTACCGGCAGTGGCGGCAAGGGCCATAAGGTTAAGGGAAAAAGTCTTGGGACGAGCGGACAATCCCATGTTTTGCCCCATGCGAAGTTTGAATCCCACAGAATGTATTACGGCCAAATTTTAAGCGGCGATGAAGTCGTGGATGAAGTTATGGCCTGTTGTATGCTGGCCCCCCGCTCTTATACCCGTGAGGATACTGTTGAAATTTTTGCCCATGGTGGCAGCATGACATTATATGGCGTTCTTAACGCTGCACTTGAAAACGGAGCGCGCTTGGCCCTGCCCGGGGAATTTACCAAGCGTGCTTTTTTAAATGGCCGTATTAATCTTACCCAGGCCGAAGCGGTTATGGACTTAATAAGCGCTGCATCTAATGCGGCCAGGCGGGCCGGGCTTAGGCAGCTTGGCGGAGGGCTGGGCCGGCGAATTACACAGGGGCGGGATAGGCTGCTTACCTGGCTTGCTAATATTGAACTTTCTATTGATTACCCAGAGCATGAAGACGAGGCAATGAACCGGGACAAGATTTTGGCCGAAGGCGAAAGCTGGCTTGAGGATATGCAGGCATTACTAAAAACCGCCGAAGTTGGGCGCGTGTTTAGAGACGGGATTAAAACCGCTATTTTGGGGCGGCCCAACGTAGGGAAGTCAACATTGCTTAACGCCGTACTTGGGGAAGACAGGGCAATTATTCACGAGATACCCGGTACAACAAGAGATGTGCTTACCGAACGTGTGCAGTTGGGTGATGTGGTATTACAGCTTATGGACACAGCCGGGATACGGGAAACAGACGACCCAATAGAGAGTATAGGCGTGGAAAAGACACACCAGGCAGCCCGGGATGCGGAACTTGTTATATATGTAATGGATCGTTCACTGCCGCCTACCCATGAAGATATGGAGATTTTAGCCGGGCTGCAAATAGCGCCTGATGAAAACAGCCATGTAATAATTGTGCTTAATAAATGCGACTTGCCCCCTGCCGAAGGATGGGACAATTGGCATAAAGATGCGCCAAGCTGTAAACCGGGACAGGTTTCTTCTTCTGATAAGTATCAGGTACAATATATATCGGCCCAGAATCGTAATGGGCTGGATAGCCTATACAGGTCAATCCAGGATAAATTCCTGCAAGGGGATATATCCGGTACATCTGCCCAGGACGATATCATCACACGTGAAAGGCATAAGGAGTTGTTGCAATCCGCTATTTCACATGTGCGCCGCGCTATGGATGAGTTTAGCATGGGCGTTGCGGAGGATTTGGTTTCCATTGGGCTTAGGGAGGCATATATGGCTTTGGGTGAGATACTTGGGCTGGAAGTTAGCGATGATATTATTGATAGGATATTCTCTGAGTTTTGCGTCGGGAAGTGACTGATGTATGAGAAAACATATTATAGTAATCGGCGGCGGCCATGCCGGCTGCGAAGCGGCCCTTGCGGCGGCTAGGATGGGGCAGCAGGTGACGCTTTTTGCCCTAAACCTGGACAGCCTGGCAATGATGCCCTGCAACCCCTGTATTGGCGGCAGTGCCAAGGGCCACCTGGTACGGGAAATAGACGCCCTGGGCGGCCAAATGGGCAAGGCAATTGACGCGAATTTTATCCAAAGCCGTATGCTTAACGCCAGCAAAGGCCCGGCGGTATATTCCCTGCGGGCCCAGGCGGATAAGAAGCGGTATATGACATATATGAAACAGGTGTTGGAACGTGAGCCGTTAATTTCACTGCGGGAAGCCGAAGTTGTGGATATCCTAACAGATACCTGCCTGCATATGAATAACAACACGGCCTCGCCTTCCAACCCGCCCAAAGTGCATAACGGTGAAGCCCATAACCCGGCCAGGAAAATCACCGGCGTAGTAACCGAGTCCGGCCAGATAATCCAAGCCCACGCGGTAATAGTATGCACCGGCACATATTTAAACGCCCGCTGCTTATACGGCGAAACCGTTAACCACAACGGCCCAAACGGCCAGCGTGCCGCCAAAGGTTTAAGCCCGGCCCTAAACCGTTTGGGTTTCGAATTGCAGCGCTTTAAAACCGGCACACCGGCCAGGGTTCATAGGCGCAGTGTGGACTTTTCTAAAATGGCAATACAGCCGGGGGATGCAAAGCTGGTTCCATTTTCCTTCGAAAGCGACCCTGTGCTTCTGGCACGGGAGCAAGTACCGTGCTATCTGACCTACACAAACCTTGTAACCCATGAAATTATTCGCGGGTCTATTCATCGTTCGTCTATGTATAGCGGCCTTATAGATGCTACCGGTACCCGCTATTGCCCGTCCATAGAAGATAAAATAGTGCGCTTTGCCGATAAGGAGCGCCATCAGGTATTTATAGAGCCGGAGGGCCTGGACACAGAGGAATTGTACGTTCAAGGCATGAGTTCGGCCTTGCCGGAAGAGGTACAAATACAGGTATACCGCAGCATTGCCGGCCTGGAGCAATGCGAAATAATGCGCCCGGCTTACGCCATAGAATACGACTGTATAGACCCTACGATGCTGTCGCTGAAGCTGGAGGCAAAGCATATAAGCGGGCTGTTTTTTGCCGGGCAAATTAACGGCTCTTCGGGCTATGAAGAAGCCGCGGCTCAGGGGCTTGTAGCAGGTGTTAACGCCGCCGGGCGCAATTTGGAAATAGACCGGGCCGAAGGGTATATAGGCGTTCTGATAGACGATTTAGTAACCAAAGGCACAAACGAGCCATATAGGATGATGACCTCAAGGGCAGAATACAGGTTACTGCTGCGCCAAGATAACGCCGACTTGCGGCTAACGGAAAAAGGCTACGCTTCCGGGCTGATATCCGAAGAAAGATACGGGCTTTTCACCCGCAAAAAAAACGCCATCACCGAAGAGGTTAACAGGCTTTCCAAAATCACAATATCCCCAAGCGCCGCAAACCCTATACTGGCCGAAAAAGGCAGTACACTTTTAACATCCGGCAGTAAAATAGCAGATTTAATAAAGCGGCCGGAGTTAAACTACTGGGATTTTGCAGAGTATAGCCGTGTATGTACGACCGGCAAAGGCATAGAACCTGATTATCCAAAAGACGAGACAACCGGCACGAACGCAGAACCTGGCTTTCTAGTAGACGAACCAGAATCAGTTGGCGCAGACGCCAAGCCAGACGCTCTAACCTTACCCGAATACGTGCAAGACGCAATAAAAGAGCAAGTAAACATCCAAATCAAGTACGAGGGCTATATTTCCATGCAACTAACCCAAGCCGCCGCATTCAGAAAAATGGAAGAAAAACCATTGCCTCCCGCCATAGACTACAACCAAATAAACGGCCTAAGAATAGAAGCCCGCCAAAAGCTGTCTAAACTAAGGCCCGCAAACCTGGGACAAGCCTCACGCATAACAGGCGTGTCCCCGGCAGATATAAGCATATTGCTGGTATACCTAAAAGCCGGTCATGAGCACCCCCATATCAACCGCCGCATATATTAGGAGAGATTCCTCTTTCCAAATTATAGCGCGAATAACCAGCCATAGACCTGCGTGAAAATCACGTATAGGTAGGCAGTACATAATCCCAAAGTAGCAAGGGATTAGCAAAACAGGGCAGCTAAGCCCTTTGGGAGGAATCTACATGCAATTCCCATCACTGGCATACAAGCGCCAACAAGCATCGTCTTTTGGCGTGGCCATACCATACTTACATGATCATACCGTTGCTGCCCGCTTTCTGGAAGCTGTACAGCTAAACCCAGACGACGCATGGGCATTTGTAAGCAAAATATGCGCCCAAAGCCTGGACCTGGAAGCACTAAGGGAAGTGCTGGGTGCCGGTTCCTCCTACACGCAAGTATTAACGGCAGCATATATAGGCGAATCTAAAAACTGCATGACCCGGGCAATATGTGTAGAGGACCCAAACCGCGGCCTAAGGCGTTTGCTCCATTTGCACATGGTAAAAGAGCCGGACCAATACGGTTTGTGGAAGATTTATTGCGTCGAGTAAATAAACAACGGAGAAATTAAATGCACAAAGAGTTAATTGCTAATTGGCTGGCCAAGCAAGGCCAAAGCCTATCCCAAAGCCAGTATTCGCAGCTGGCCAGCTATCAGGAGATGGTGTTAACCGCGCCAATGAACCTAACCGCAATAACCGATAGCGAAGACTTTGCCATAAAGCATTTCATAGACAGCCTAACTATCCTGCCCTGGATAGATAAGCCCGGCCAGGTTACAAGCTTCATAGATATTGGTACAGGTGCAGGCTTCCCGGGCATTCCTATAAAGATTGCCCGGCCGGGCCTGCACATTACTCTGCTGGATTCGCTGCTAAAACGAATCCTTTTTTTGCGCCGGGCAGTGGAAGAACTGGGTCTGCAAGATGTAGAATGTATTCACGCCCGGGCGGAGGATTTGGCTAAGAAAAAATCATATGACCTGGCCGTGGCCCGCGCGGTTGCGCGTTTAGACAAGCTGGCAGGGTATGCCCTGCCGCTGGTTAAGCCCGGCGGTGTGTTTCTTGCAATGAAAGGCCCCGACGTAACCGTCGAAATAGAAAACGCCAAGCCTGTATTACACAAGCTTGGCGGAGTAGTAGAAAGCGTGAAAAAAATGGAAATTGCCCGGGAAATGGGCCGGTCTATAATTGTTATTAGGAAGCATGGGTGATATAGGCGTTTTGATACTAATGGACAACCTTTTTCATGCTTGGCTGGCAATGCTGCCCGTAATGGGCGTTAGGAGGTTTGTATGGGAAATCAAGAATTGAAGGAAAGAATAACGAAGATACTCCCGAAAGACAGCATCGGAAGATATGACCTGCTTCCTATTTTTATGGATACAGCGCTATTCGCTGATATAGTCGAATTTCTATCGGCACCCTACGCTGGAAGGGTCGATTATATCGCCGCTCCGGAGGCCATAGGCTGGATACTTGGCACCGGGGTGGCGAGGGAGTTAAAAGTAGGTTTCATTCCACTAAGAAAGGCCGATAAATTACCATACCCAAAAGAAACCCTTATTTCGCAAAGCTACACCGACTATTCAGGCAAGCCAAAAACCTTGGAAATAAAAAGCGGTTACAACGGTTCGGGAAAAAGATTGCTTTTAGTCGATGACTGGGTAGAAACGGGCGCAACACTTCAATGCTGCATAAACCTATTCCAAAAACTTGGATGCAGTGTTATAGGTTTAGCAACAATTGGAATAGACAACCGCCAGGAAACGAAAAACTGGATTGATAATGATTTCGTTACATTTGTTGGAATGGGTATGTAATACCGATTATTTCTTATCAAAATCGATAGTAAAATTTTCAAAAGCTGATTTTAGTTCAGAGGCTATAGCATTCGCAAACTGGTTTGTTTTTTTAAAACTGAACGTACCACTACAAAGCAAAATTCTTTCAGTGGCATTTATCGCATAGGCGTTTTCAAAGATACGAACATTGATTCCCTTCTTAACAATCTCCTCTGTCAAAAATATGATTTGAGCAAATTGTGACATCCACCCTGCTTGAATAACCTGAATGCCGATATATTCGCTAAAATACCATGTCATCATTGTCTGCTCGTTAAAGTGCCCGACCACTCTGTTCTCATAAATTTCTATTATGTCATAATACATATTGCGTGAAACGCCGACTCGTTTTCTTTGCTCTGCGGGAATAAAAATCTTTTTAAGTAGCGCAATATCGCTCAACATAGCCACCCTCCTTCTATCTAATAGCTTGTCATGAAAAGTCTATGGAATATGTTGTAATATGTCGAAGAGTATGCTACAGTAATGGCAAGAAAGGCCAGCGGCAAGATTCCACTAGCTGTTGAAGAAATAAAAGTACCGCGG